>OGQL01000989.1_pt1 | contig 22446 bp, 12 predicted proteins | sample 1553211 | NCBI WGS metagenome assembly OGQL01 (sample SAMEA2579942, study PRJEB22360) | human gut metagenome
AAACCCGAGAAGCCCGATGAGCCTACTCCCGGCGACTCTACAGACAAACCCGAGAAGCCCGATGAGCCTACTCCCGGCGATTCTACAGATAAGCCCGAAAAGCCCGATGAGCCTAGCGAACCCGGCAAGCCCAATGAACCCGGCAAGCCCAATGAACCCGGCAAGCCCGATGAACCCGGCAAGCCCGGCAACCCGGACAAACCCGTAAGCCCGGACACCGGTGTTGTGCTTACAGGCGGTATGGCGTTACTGTTGTCAGGCGCGGCAATGCTCTTATCAAAGAAAAAGCGCAAATAAGTAAAATCGTAATGTAAACAACTTGTTCCGTACCTGTTTTTATGTTAAAATAGGTACGGAATAAATTTTGTTATGGAGAAAAAATGAAAGCTTTTTTTGATAAATACAAATATATACTCGGACTGGTACTTGCCCTTGTTGTTGTGATAATCATAGCTGTAGTTTCCGCTGTGGCAGGAAAAGATACAGCCGAAAACAGCGATGTTTCATATCAGTTGCCCGAAACCTCTTCTTTTACCGACACCGAAAGTCACATTGAAGCAACAATACCCGAAACAAGCATCAACTTTCCGATACAGTCAGCAGCAACAGCTACTGACAAAATTTCACAAGCTTCAATACAGACCACGGTACAAACCACTTTTTCGGGTGATTTGCAAACCGTTTCGCAAACAGATACCGGCACCGCCTCCCCCGATACGACTACCGCCAACACCTCGATAACGCCTGCGTCAACAACCGCATCCACCGCCTCGGCAACGCCCGTACCAAAGCCTACCGCACCCCCAAAGCCCGCTACAACCGTAAAAACTCCCACAACAACGCCAAAGCCGACAACGACTGTAAAAGCTACAACAACGACCGTAAAGACTTCTGCAACTACCCCAAAGCCGATCACAACCGTCACAACCACCGCAAAAGCAACCACGAAAGCCACTGCGAAAGTAACCACCACCGCTAAAACCACCACAACCACGGTACGAACCACTACCACAAAAGGCGCGGACAGTCAGCCGATCAAAAAGTATGACAACTCATGCTCATTCGTTATAGAATGCAAAACAATACTTAATAATAAGGATAAGCTCAGGAAAGGTCTTATAGACTACGTTCCGACAGATGGAATGATATTCGGCGGAACAGTGGGCTTTGACAGCGGGGAGAGCGTATACGATATTCTCCGCCGCATATGTGATGAGAATAAGATCCAAATGGAATCGAGCTTCACGCCCGCATTCGGCTCATATTATGTTGAGGGTATCAACAACCTGTATGAGTTTGACTGCGGGGGAAGCTCAGGTTGGATGTACAGCGTGAACGGAGCTTTCCCGAACTACGGCTGCTCATCATATATCCCCGAAAACAATGATAAAATAGCGTTCCGCTACACCTGCGAACTCGGCTATGACCTGTAATACGGAGGAAAAATGGAAAGGACACACCCTGTCACTGCGGCAGTATATTTTCTGTCGGTGATACTGATAACGACAATAGTGCAAAATCCTGTTTTTATGGCAACAGCTCTTGTCTGTTCCGCATTGTTTGCCTTTATGATAAACAGACGGCTTGCAGTCAGGACACTTATAGCGGCAACTCCCGTAATTGTCGTGGCGGTGCTCATAAATATGCTTTTTTCAAATGCGGGCGTTACCCCGTTGTTCAGACTGCCGGGCGGCAATAACGTAACCCTTGAAACGCTTATATTTTCATTGTTTACCGCAGCTATGGCGGTATCTCTTGTGATGTGGTTTATCGGACTTAACAAGTGCATAACGACCGACAAAACAGTATATCTTTTCGGCAAGCTCCTGCCATCTCTTGCTCTGCTTTTATCAATGACGCTCCGTGCCGTGCCGATGTTCGCAAGGCGTGCAAAGCAGACTGCCGCCGCTCAACGCTTTGTCGGAAACGATATATACAAAGGCACACTCAGAGAACGTATCAGAAGCGGTGTTAATGTTTTGTCGGTTGCGGTAACGGACACGCTTGAACACAGTGCATATACGGCGCGCTCAATGAAATACAGAGGTTACGGCACTGCAAAGCGCACTGCCTACAGCGTATTTAGCTTTACCCCGACCGATATTGTAATTACGGCAATTACAGTTATCACGGCGGCAGGCATCACTTTGCTTTATGCGGGAGGGTATGCGTATTATAATTACTACCCGGCGTTTGAATTGCCGCTTACTGCGGGCAATATCATCTCATATTCGTTATGGGGCATACTATGTGTTTTGCCGACAGCGACTGAAATCTATACCGATATGAAACGGAGGGCTTGAAACGAAACTTTATAATATATCGGATTTTTCATATAACTATCCAAACTGCGACAGTTCTGCTTTGAATAATATCTCATTGAGTGTGGATAAGGGCGAATTTATCGTACTTTGCGGACTCTCCGGAAGCGGAAAGTCAACGCTCTTGGAGCTTATGAAATCACCCGCCGAAGCGGGAAAAACAAGCGGAGAAATAAGTTTTTACGGGAGCTTTGCGGGATATGTATCGCAGTTTCCCGATGAGCAGATCGTCTGCGACAAGGTATGGCATGAGCTTGCTTTCGGGGCAGAGAGCATAGGAGCTTCGCAAAGTGAAATTCGTTCAAGAGTAGCGCAGACCGCACTTTTCTTTGGTATAGAGGAGCTTCTTTACTGCGACTGCGACAAGCTGTCAGGCGGGCAGAAGCAGATGATAAACTTAGCGTCGGTCATGGCTATGAAGCCGGATGTACTGCTCCTTGACGAACCGCTGTCGCAACTTGACCCGATAGCTTCTGCGCAGTTTGTTTCTCTGATTATAAGGATAAATAAGGAGCTCGGCACTACGATAATAGTTGCAGAGCACCGACTTGACGGGTTACTGTCTGCGGCAAAGCGTGTGATACTGCTCAATAACGGCAGAGTCTGCTGTGATGGTAATACAGAAGCTCTTATAAAGCATCTTTCCGACACCTCGCACCCTATGCTTGCGGAAATGCCGACAGGCGTAAGAGTAACCGCTTCTGTAGGTAAAGCGCTGCCGCTTCTCGATGTCCCTTCTGCGCGCGACTGGTATGCTTCGTATGATGAGGAGCACGGTCTTGTCACTCCCGCTCTGACTGAAAGCAGTGCAGAAAGCGACAACTGCATAACGATAAAAAATCTCAGTTTCGGCTACAAGAACAGCGACAGAGATACTGTCAGAAATTTGTCGCTTGATATAAAACGCGGCTCGGCGACTGCCATTATGGGCGGAAACGGTGCGGGAAAATCCACGCTGTTAAATCTTATTTGCGGTACGCTGAAACCATCTGCCGGCAGGATAAGCATAAACGGCGGCAGGCTCGGATTTCTGCCACAAGACCCTACGCTCCTTTTCAGTAAGGAAACTCTACGGGAGGAGCTCGGCGACAATGCCGACAAGACAGCCGAAGAGTTCGGACTTTCCCACCTGCTCTCACGACACCCGTTTGATTTGTCGGGAGGTGAAAGGCAGAAGGCGGCCATTGCAAAGCTCGTTTCATACGGCGCGGATATTCTGCTCCTTGATGAGCCGACAAAGGGCGCTGACGCAGAATATAAGCATAAATTTTCTGCCATGCTTGATAAAATCAAACAGTCGGGCAAAACAGTGATACTCGTAAGTCACGATATGGACTTCTGCGCTGAAACTGCCGATGTATGCGCATTGCTTTTTGACGGACAAATAAGCGTATGTCTGCCGCCTGCGGAGTTTTTCGCCGCATCGGAATTTTTTACCACCGACAGTGCAAAGATCGCCGCAGGAGTATGCAAAAATGTATACACGGCAGACAGACTTATAAGCTCAGTCGGCGGAAAAGCAGAAACTTACAATGATCAAAAGGATAATTTCACAGATGGCACGCATGAAAATAAATCCGCCGATATAAGTCAAAAAAGGTACAAGGAAAAGCACAAAAAGCTGTCAACATTCAGAAAAGCAATGCTGATTATCGGCAGTATAGGATTTGCGGCAGTGCTTATTATCAGTACCGGCATCTTTCCGTTTGCAATACCGTCCGAGCCGTTCTGGCTTCAATATGCTGTGCTGTGCGTCCCTATGGTAATGCTTATAGCGGGGGCTGCGCCTAAAAACACTATGGCTAAACCGCCTGCTGCTGTAAGAAAAATATCGTCCTCAGACATAACGGCAGGAATTACTACCGTTATTCTGATACCGCTTACAGTGTTACTCGGCACTTTGTTCATACCCGACAGTATGAGAAAACATCTGCTTATTATTCTTGCCGTATTGACAGAATGCCTTGCGGCATTTTTCATTAGCTTTGAAAAAAAGAAACCATCGGCTAAAGATATAGCGGTACTCAGCGTACTGTGTGCGGCGGCGGTTGCGGGCAGACAACTGTTTTATATGTTCCCGCAGTTCAAGCCGGTGGCGGCGGTAGTGATTATAAGCGGGACTGCGTTCGGCGCTCAGGCGGGTTTTCTTGTGGGTGCGTTATCAATGCTTGTATCAAATCTTCTGTTCGGGCAAGGTATGTGGACACCGTGGCAGATGCTTGCCATGGGACTGCTCGGCTTTTTTGCGGGAATTATTTTCTCCCGCAGAAGAACGACCTTTGCTATTTGCTTATACTCGTTTTTCTCGGTGCTGATTTTATACGGCGGAATAATGAATATATCAAGCGTGCTTACCTACACGACCGATATAAATTTACAGACTGTTGCCGCATATATTATATCGGGAATACCGTTCGATCTTATCCATGCTGTTTCAACCGTTATTTTCATTTTGATAATAGGAGATGCTCTTCTGAAAAAATGTTGCCGATTAAGGGTGAAATTCGGTCTTTTTCAATAAATTCGACAAAATTTATTACATTTATTCCCTGTTTTCGACTTTATTTTTAAATCTTTATTGAAATACGTCTGACTTTAAATTATAATTTTATTAGCAGAATTTATTGAGAGGTGGACGTATATGTCATATGTACTTGAAATAACTGACGACAACGGCGAGATCAAATATGTTTCAACAGGTACAGCGACAGTATATTGTCCCGAGTATGCTTCAAGATATGAGGATAAAAAGAGCGCCATGACGGTAGGAACTACACTTATAAAAAACGGACGTTTTTCGTGCTTTGAGGTAAGACAGCTTAGTTGTGAGCTTTGCCTTAAAGCGTACAAGAGAAACCGTGCGAGGTCGTTCTTTCTTACATATCCCGATAATTTCAAATAATAATGGTCGTGGCGCGATCAGTCGGTCTGCAGAAAAGCATTTTTGTGAAAACAGAGCAAATTTGCTGTTTTTTTCAACAGCTTATCGGATCGTGCAACAGCCGCTCAACAAGTCGCGGACACGATTCTTTAAGGTTCGGATTATTATAAGTTACAGCCCCGATGAATATCGGGGCTGTCAGCTTTATAACAATTTTTTACTGTCGTTTGCTTCACTTTGGACGTTGTTTTTCAGATATTTCTCAGCTTCCTGCACGGGCATCGGTTTCGCATACAGGTAACCCTGCGCCGTATCACAGCCGCAGCTTTCAAGGAATTGAGCCTGATCGTCCGTTTCGACACCCTCTGCAATAAGTCCCAGACCAACGTCTTTTGACATTGAGATGGTGTGCATTATTATCTTCTTGCCGCGATCATTGGACATATGCGTTGAGAAAAATTCACGGTCAAGCTTCAATACGTCAAATCTTGTATCCTGGAGTGTATTCAGCGAAGAATATCCCGAGCCGAAGTCGTCCATGAGAAGGGTAAAACCGTGCTCCTTTATCTTTTCTGTCATACGCAGTGTGGCATCATTTTCAATGCTCTCGGTTATCTCAAGCTCAAGCAGGTGCTTTGGCAATCTGTACTTTTCAATAAGACCGTCAAGAACATCAAGGAAGCTTTCATCGTCAAGGTTTGCGCGTGAAACGTTGACGGATATCGGCAGCGGTGTGAAGTGCCTGTCTATCCAGTCACGCAGTACCATGCAGGCGCATTTCCACACATAAGCGTCCAGCTTTGTGATAAATCCGTTTTCTTCAAAAAGCGGTATAAATCTATTGGGATATATCATTCCACGTTCGGGACTTTGCCACCTTACAAGCGCTTCATAGCTGATAGCTTCACCGCTTGATATACTGAACTTAGGCTGAAGATAAATGATAAATTCGCCGTTTTCGAGTGCTTTTTGCATATGCGACTCTACAAACTTGCGTTCTTTTATCGCTTTCTGCATTCCTTTATTGTAAAACGCTATGCTTTCAAGAACGTTTTTCTTTATCGACTGCCTTGCCATAGCCGCATAGTCGCACATGGTCCTTATCGATATATTGCGGTCATCTATCTGATATACGCCGAATACAAATTCATAGCTGTATCCCCTGAACCCCTTAAGACTGAGTTGCAGCTCGGACACAGTATTCAATATATCATTTTTGTCGGTATACGGTGTCAGCAGTATAAACACATCACCGCTCATTCTTGCGCCCATCTGCTGTTTTTCGCAGAAGTTATTGAGCTGACGTGATATGAACTGAAGCATTTCGGTTCCCGCGTCTTCTCCGTAGTTTTCGTTTATCAGCTTGAAGCGCTTTATATCAAACTGTACAAGCGCAAATTTTACGTCGGGATATGCTCTGAGTCTTTGCAAGATCATATCATGGAACATTATAGGATTATCTGTAGTGGTATAATAATCCAGGATTTCGATGTTCATTACCTCGTCAAACTCAAGCTCTCTGATATGACCTGCGATTTCCGACATCTTGCCGTCTTTTTCTGCAAGCTGTACATAAATACAGTACCATACGGGATTTCCCTTGTCGCACAGACGGATATTCACTGAAAACGAGCTTTCGGTTATTTTGTCATGGAAAGAATTACTTATTTTGTGGCAGAAATTATCGTAAATAAGCTTATCATCGGGATAAATCGCTCCGCTAAGCCATATTGAGCGCAAAGGTCCTACAGAAGATGATATAAGGCACTTTGGCGTATGGTCGTTCTCCATAACATACCATTTGAAGTTTAGGTAGTCCATATAGAAATAAGTGCACTTGTCGTACAATGAGAATATCTCATGCATTCTGAGCTGATAATTGTTGAGCGCTTCGTTTGCTTTTCCCCGAATATCCAAAACCGGTCGAGCAATCTGATCGCGTTCTGCTTTTTTCATCCTTTTCTGCTCATACATAAGCCGGTCGGTGCTTCGCATAAGCTCGTTTATATCTTCAATGCTGCTCACAGTACCGTAAGAGCCGCCGATGCTTATGGATACATCGTAGGGCTTTCCGGCAGTGCGGTTGAACTTGTCGATCTCTGTCTGTATTTCACCGACAAGTCTTGACAGTTCACGCTGTTTGTCTTTGTTATATGGTACGGTAAGTATAAATTCATCTCCGCCGAAACGCGCATATATGCCGTTGTTCCCGCTGCCTGCTTTTATGGCGTTTGCGACTGTTTGTATTGCTATGTCACCTTCGGAGTGACCGTAGGTGTCGTTGATTTCTTTAAGCCGATCCATATCACAGGATACAAGGATAACGTCGCACTTTTCGTTTTCCGCCATAAGCTTTCCCATACGTTCAAAATATCCGCGTCGGTTATAGATATTTGTCAGCGGATCTATCGAGTGAGTCAGTGACAGATCGTTGTTTGCCTTTCTGAGCAGATATTCTATGCGGAAGTTTTCAAGTGTCTGGTTTATCGATTCGACCAGTCGCTGAACATAGTAGAAGCTGCCCGGATTTACCAGAAGGTCGTCTGCAACTGCGGCGTAATAGCCTATGACCTGCTCCTGAAAATGCAAAGGGCAGAACATTATAGTATTGTATCTTTTGATCAGATCGTTGAGGTTAGGAAGCAGCTTTTTTGACTGATACTCCAGTTTATAGCTGTAATCCTCCCATATTCTGACGACATGGGCAATCATTTTTTCGGTAAAAACGCTGTGATATGCCTTAGGTATAACAGGGGAGTCGGCAGTAAGAAAATCATCATTGAGACATAGTGCAGAGCGGTAATTGAAATATCTTGACATAGCCTTAGCCAATTCGTCCAACTTGTCGCAGTTGACGGTATCGGTGTAAAGTGATGCCATCTTGCTCTCGGCATCATACAGAGCAAGATTATATTTATTCATCGATTCCAGCTTTTCATTAGTATAAGCTACATCAAAATCACAGCAGCCGCAACTTTGCCCCTGTATCATTGCGAAATGGACACGCTTATCCGACGGCTGCTCATCACCCTTAAGATATCCGTATGCCGTGTCGGCAACGGCAGCGGCAAGCTCTTTCGGATCCATCTGTGCGGTAGTTAATCTGGTGGTGGAATAAATGCGCTCCTGGTATATAGCGTCAAACCCTGTGACGATAATATCATCGGGAACCTTCATTCCGTGTTCTTCAAGCGTTTTCATAGTCGTTATTGCCATAGTGTCATTGGCACATATAATTGCCTGAGGCATTTTTCTGCCGCTGTTAATAAGCCCGGAAACGACATTTTTTGTCGGCGTATCCCAAAAATCACCATAGCCGAGCATGGTATTTTCGTTAAAATCTATCTTGTGGCGGGCAAGTACGCGCTTGAATGCTTCAATTCTGTCTTCTGAGAACCGGTTGCCTTTTGTTCCTGCAATAAAAAACAGGTCGGTGCAGTTATGCTCGGTTATAACGTGTTCTGTTATCTGTTCAAGTGAGTGTGCATAGTCATATATTATATTTGTACAGCCGTTATGTCTGCCGTCGAGTATAATCACAGGTGTTTTTGTCGCGTGTGCATATCTTATGATAGTATCAGTCACCCATTCGCTTTTTATTGTTTCAGGTATAATGACAAGAACATCTATAATATCAAAGTTAAGCAGGTGGTATATGCTTGCTTCGCCTTTTGAATACGGTGTATCGTAATACATATTCGTAAAAGCGTTGAATATCATGACCTTGAAGCCTTTTTCCACCAAAGCGTCGGAGGTTATTTTTGCAATATGGGCAGTATGGTCATCCTGCATTCCTACAAGGCATATTCCGGCTACTGCGTATTTGTGAAATTTTCCTGTGTACAAGCCGCTCACCTCTTTTTTTCGGTTGATCAAATCAATGTAATCTTGTTTAATTATACCATAAAATAGAATTAAAGTCAAGATAATAGTGAATGTTGCACAAAAACAGGGGCTGTTGTGTCACAGCCCCTGTTTGATAATATCATCAATATTTTCTTACGCTCTGTACCGCCGCCATAACCAGTGCCGCCGCAGTGTTGTAAAGTGTTATTACGCTGGGTGTCAGCAATGACATATGCCTTAACAGCACCATTATAAGTACGAGCAGAAGTCCGAGCGCAGATGTGCCAAGCATAACCGCTTTTGAAACCGAGAAGTCGCGCACAAGGCTTTTTGCTGCCATAACGCCTCTTGCAAAAGATGTGAATGTGCCGCAGCAGGAGAGCCCGCCGCTTCCGCGTGATGTATACTTTGTGCTTTCGCTGTATTCGTCGTGTGCTTCGTGGGGAAGTACTTTTATAAGTGAAGCGTCAAGCTCAAACAGATCTGCAAGGTTCTCCACCGTTACCAGTGAGTCTGTAGTATGCACAAGCACCGTTATCCCCTTTGACTGAAGCTCGCTCAGAGTAGCCTGTATTTCCGGATTAGCCGTCATTCCCACTACAAACATCGCCACGATCTCACCGCTCACCGCAAGATAAACCGGCTCAAGTCCCTCAGGACAATACTTGCGTTCGTTCTTCTTGTTCGGAAGGTCTATGTTGTGCATTTCCATAAGCGCCCTGCCACCGAGCATAACACGCTTTGTTCCTATCCAGCCGGTAACGCCGCAGTTATCTTCATATATGCAGTTGTCGACCTTCTTTAAAAGATCCTTGTTGCCGAGCGTCATATCATAGAATGGATATGAGAGTATTCCGTCCGTATGTATCGCAAGGCTTGCCGCCATAAGTATCGCTTCATCAACGCTTGTTTTAACAACTGAGTTTTTCTTCTGCCAGCGCTTGAGCTTCTTTACCTGTACGCTTCCTGCGGGGAAGAGCGCCTTTGCATCGACCATAACGGTGTTTACATCGGAAAATTGGACTGCCGCATCATATCCGAGGAGAGCGGCGTTGCACTCGCTGAGTTTCTTTGAAGCGCGTGCAAGCGGTCTGTTCACGACAAGCAGAAGCGAGAAGGGTGCAACCACCGACACAGTTGCCACTGCCGCCGAAATTGCCCAGTATATCGGATTTTCAGCACCGGTTGTCGGGAACTCGCTGCCGAACGGATTTAAAAACGCGAGTATTCCCGCTACAAGTCCTGCCGCCACAGATGCCACTATAAGCTTCACCGACATTCTGTCAGCCTCATCATCGCAGTAGCTTGATTTAAGGAAGTCCGTCAGAAATTCAGTCTTGCGCATTGCCGCAATTACGGGAAGACGGTCGCCGACTGCTCTTGTCAGCGCCGAAACGTGTTCTTCGCCGTCGATAACCTCGGCGTAATATTTCTGACTGTCACCCGATACAAACTTGAAGTTCCGCTTTGCACGGGATATCATATATATTTTTCCTATTGTGTTGAACATAAGCCCGACAAGTGCCGTTGAAAGATATATAAACGAATGTCCGAGCTTGAAGGTCTGCACATCGACCAATGCGATAACTCCGCCTATAAGAGCAAGCGCCGATGTCAGTGTGCATACCGAGTCGCAGTCCGCTTTTCCCGTAAACAGCTTTACAGCGCCGTTGCTGATAGCGGTCGAGCATATTGCAAAGCCGAGTACTCCCAGAACAAGATATATATATATAAGTGAGTTTACATCTCCGGTCGTACCGTTTATAAAGTTGAAGCTTGCACCGAGCCCGAGCTTTGCAAACAGGTTGAAATCGTTGAGTGCGCTGATAATTACGCTTACAGCTGTAATGACGGTCAGTAGTCCGAGCCTTATTTTAAGTCCCTTGTGGCTTGCACACAGATCCGCCCATATCTGTCCTGTGCTGTCATAGTTATCAAACTCTTCTTCCTGCTCGGGTTCTTCTTCACGCTCGGGTATCTCGTCTTCAAGTACGAAATCCTTTAGCTTGTGCTTGTTCGCCGCCGCAAGTTCAGCCTGCTTTTCTTCTTCGATCGCAGGATTTTCTGCGGGGAGAGTGCCGGTAGCTTCTATTATCTGCTTCTGATAGTCGATGTTCAGCGGGTGGGGAAGTGTCTGTCTGTCGCCGTTTATCGTGTTCAGTGTTATTGTACGGTGAGCTCTGACATTTTCCTTTCTCTGTTGAGCAAGGTTTTTGTTGAGCTTTTCTATAAGGTTGTCGGTAGTTTTCTTGCCGTGATATTCCTTTACTGTTTCTTCGCCGCTGTCTTCGTTATCAGTCGTATGCTCATCGGCGATTTTTATGTCCGCGGTTTCACTTATCTTTTCGGCAATAGCGGTTTTCTGCGGAGCTATCGCCCTGAGGTCGCCGCCTGCTATGCCCTGAGTGTTTCCTGCGTACATATTGCTCAGTTCGGCTACCGACACAAGCTCCTTTTCCCTGACCTGCTCGTTTACCTTTTCTTTTACTTCAAGAGGGTTTACAAGCGCCAGCATATCATCGGGGTTTGTGTTTTCACGTTCCTTTTCGAGCATCATTCTGCGTTTTTCTTCATCGCTTACGATGTCTTTTTTTATCTCATGCACAGGCTCTGCCTGCTTTACCGGTTTAGCCGGAACGGGCTTTTCGGCTACAGCCGCAGCTTTTGCGTTAGCCGTGCGTTCATCGATATCTATCTCACTGCTCTCATCGGATACAACAAAGTTGTCCGTTTCGCTGAGCACCTTGTCGACATCGCTCTTTTCACCCGTTATTTCATCGATATCAACATCTGCTGTCGGAGCGACTTCGGGCTCGGTATCGCGTGTTTCCGGCTCGTTTATATACTCTGCGTCTACCTTTTCGGTGTCGCCGTCCTCTTCACGGATATATACTCCGTCATCGCTGCCGTCAAGCCCTTCAAGTATCGCTGTAGCACTTATATCGTTGTGCTTTATCGTGGTATCATCGGTTTCCCGGTCGGCAGAAGAATCGCTCTTTTTCGCGTCAAGCTCCGCTAAAATATCGTCAATTGAATAATCAGCCATATCAAGCGTCCTTTCTTACATTTATTTGCAGGATCATCTGTGTTTTACGACCTCATACATCAATATGCCTGCGCATACTGACGCGTTGAGTGAATTTACCTTTCCTAACATCGGCAGGGATAATACAACATCGCAGTTTTCTCTTACGAGCTTTCCGAGACCGAAGCCCTCACTGCCTATCACAAGAGCGACCGCGCCCGAAAGATCTGCCTTATCTATCGGCGTTCCGTCAGCTTCTGCACCGTATACCCATACACCGTGCTTTTTCAGCGTCTTTATGGTGTCTACAAGGTTTGATACCCTTGCTATCTTTACCCACGCGGCAGCCCCCGCAGAGGTTTTGAACACCGTGGGATTTACCGTTGCACTGCGCCTTTTCGGGATAATTACACCGTCAGCGCCCGAAGCCTCGGCGGTACGGATTATAGCGCCGAGATTATGCGGGTCCTGTATCTCATCGCATATTATGATGAAAGGCGGCTTGCCCTTACTTTCGGCGTTTGCAAGTATATCCTCCACCGTGCAGTACGCCACAGCGGATAAAGCCGCCGCAACGCCGCCGTGCTTATCGCCGCACATGGACTTAAGCTTGTCTTCGCCGACATCTTTTATAACTATACCTTGCTTTTTTGCAAGGGCTATTATCTTGTTCATGCCCTGTGAGTTTTTAAGCAGATAGACTGTGTCTATCGATCTTTCGGCTTTGAGAGCCTCCGTCACAGCGTTTTTGCCGTATATAATTTCCTCTTTTGAAGCTGTTTCCATTATCTTACCTCTCGTATCTGCATACAGATATGCAGATTAAGTATACCACAAACCTCCTGCCATTGCAAGCAAAACAAGGCACAGCCGTTATCTTTCACAATTTTTTCACTTATGCGGGTGAATGATTTTTTACACCGTAACTGAGGGAATGTTGCCGCCAACATCGCTATTGACGCGATCATTGCCAAATTTCCCCTGCCAGCTCATTGTACCTTTGCGGCATACACTTTCACGCCTATACAAATCCTTTATCTAGCCCCCAAACCTTTTGCCGATAAAGCGCGGAGAATACCATATAGAAAAAAGCAGTCCGCTGTACATTACAACGGACTGCCATTTATTGAAGCAACAGAAAATCTGCTATCTTTTGTGATTTTTACGTTTAAAAATTATTACCTTATTTGCCTGACTATCAATAATGCGGTATCGGTTCAATACCTGTTCCCAGTTTAGGAGGCTCTTTACTTTCGACAACATATTCATTGTAGATATAGTAGTTGCCTGAGGTTATGTAATAGCCGTTGTCCGTTTCACCGATAATCGTCAACGGATCAGCAAACCAATATTGTACCTGAATTTCGCCGTACATCGGTATCGGATATTTTCTGGCACGTAATATTTCCGACTTTGTCCAAACTTCTTTTGGTTTATCAAAGTATGATTCATTCCAGACTTCGTCCATATGCGCTGCAACGAATGTGTCTATCTTCTCCCCCCTAGGCGTATACTTAACCTCATCAACGCAATCCTTACCCTCGGTTTTAAAGCTCTTATAGCTCCAGTTTCCGTAAACCGTGGTTTTTCCGATATTAGCGTATTTTCTTATACGGAACTTATATGTAGTTGATGGCGAAAGGTCGTTTATCCTCACGCGATCCTTGCTCTTGGCAAGCTTTGCGACCTGCACCCACTTGCCGCCTTTGTACTGCTGAACAATATATCCCGCGGCATCGTCACTCATATCCCAGCCGAGGTTAAGCATTTTGCCTGTCTTGGAGTTGAGCCTGAAACGGCTGACATTAGTCGGGATAGTGTTCGCGCTGAGCGTTGCCGAGTAAGCGCCATAAAGCGCGGTCTTACCGCTCATCTTGTACGCCTTTACCCTGAACTTGTACGCAGTGCAAGCCTTAAGTCCTGCTTTTCTGTAAGTTGTAGTGCCGCTGTTTGTTATCTTAGCAACTCTTACCCACTTGCCGCCCTTGTACATCTCAACGATATATCCATCGGCAGAAGCATTCTTGCTCCAGTTGATACGGAGCGCGTCTGCGGCTCTGCCGCCGAGCTTCACGCCATTCATAACAGACGGATTTGTCCTTGCTGTAACTGTAGCACTATAGTTACCGTAAAGTGCCGTGCTACCGCTCATCTTATAAGCTTTTACTCTGAACTTATAAACAGTAGAAGCCTTAAGTCCTGCTTTTCTGAACGTTGTGGTGTTACCGTTTGTTATCTTTGCTACTCTTACCCACTTGTTACCCTGATACATTTCAACAATATAACCATCGGCAGAAGCGTTCTTGTTCCAGTTAATTCTCAGCGCGTCTGCGGCTCTGCCGCCGAGCTTAGCACCCTTCATAACAGACGGATTTGTCCTTGCGGCTAACTCTGCACTGTATGCACCGTAAACCGCTGTCTTACAATCCGTCTTGTATGCTCTTATTCTGAACTTATAAACAGCTCCCGCCTTAAGTCCCGATTTTTTGAATGTAGTAGTGCTGTTGTTTGTGATCTTTGCAATGCGTGCCCACTTGCCGCCCTGATACATCTCAACAATGTAACCATCGGCAGAAGCATTCTTGCTCCAGTTAATTCTCAGTGCGTCTGCGGCTCTGCCGGAAAGCTTTACTCCGCTTACCTTAGCAAGCGTGGGCTTGTCGAGCCATTCAAAGTCAAAACCGTTGTCTTTAGCGTACTGTTCTCCGGCAGTGCCGCTGTAGCAATATATTTTGAGGTTGCTTATCTTCGTGTAGCCGTTATCATAATAGTAGCCGAAAGCCTTATTGTCTATCTTCGACACACTATCAGGTATCGTGATACTTTCAAGCTTTGCGCACCGGCTGAACGCACCACAGCCTATTTTTGTCACGCTCTTGCTGTCGATCTCATCGGGAACAGCTACTTTGCTTTCACTTCCGGTGTACTTAGTTATCTCGACCGTTCCGTCATCAAGAACAGAATATTCATAATCTATGTTCTGAGTGTAGCTTACATCAAACTGAATTTCCAGTGACTTTTTGGGGTACGCACCGGCATAGCCATCCACCTTAAGAACGTTATCCCAGATATCTGCGAACTGAACCTTTGTATAGCCTGACATCATACCGTCTTCTGTATCGATGATAGGATCGGCGAACTCAGCAGTTACTTTGCCGTCAACAATTATCTTTGCGTTTGAAAACTTGGCAATTGATTCACCGGTATTCTTGTCAAAAGGTAAGTCGGTAGATACAAACAGAAGATTGAAGCTCGATGCACCGTCAAGTGCCCAGTCAAAGTCAGAAATACCAACCGTATATGTGCCGCTCTGTTTGATCGTTACATCGGTGTATGTTGCCGGAATGACATAACCTTGAATATCGTCATCAAAGCAGTCCGTATACTTGGGAAAAATTGTGGGATCATTTCCGCCCCATACGATTACGCTGTTGAAGTATTTGCCGCCCTCAACATCCCTGCCGTATGCAGCATCATCAAATGTGTTTCTGGTTGAGAAAGGTCCTGTCTGAAAACCTATGTACGCATGATAATTCTCCGCTCCCGCCGCAACAGCGCACACCACTGCCGTAACCGCGAAAGCCGCAATAGCCAAAAGCCACTTTTTCAATTTCATATTACACTCTCCTCGTATTTTAATTTCCTGCGCAAGCACAGTTATAATTTAATGATATACTAATATCTTTATTTGTCAACCCTTTTTTGTAAAAATCAGCACCTTTTTCAAAAAGCATTGAGCTTACCGCAAAAGTACGCGTCAAATGAAAAGCGTTGTTCTTCTGCCTGCGCTGTCTGAATTTAAAATCCACGCTGAAAACAACTTGCGATAATTAGTTAAAAACAGCCGCTCCTGTCAAATCGCAGAAGCGGCTGTTATATATTCCCGTCATTTGATCCCGAAGCTGTCTTTGAGCACCCTCTTACCGCTTTCGGTTACAAATATCCTGTCATACGCGTTTTTCACCGCGTTCATCGACGCTCCGTCCTCGTATAGGTTGACTATGAAATCCGCCTCGATAAGTATCTGCAGATCCTTGCTGTCAATATCGGTGTATGTGTGATGGTGAGCTATAAGATACATAACGCGCTCTTTTACATCGTCATAGCCGCCGACAGCTTCCATTATTTGCTTTGCAATATCCGGCCCTAACTTCTGTTGTATTTCGCCGTCATTCCTGCCGTACAGCCTTTCACCCTCATGTATACCTATATCATGAAGTATCGCCGCCGCTTCAAGCGTTTTCATAGCATCGGCAGACAGACCCTCACAGACTCCGATGAGCCGGGCAAAGCTGTGCACTTTTATAAAGTGCTGTATTCTTTTCGGGTCGCCGCAGTCATATTCTATAGCCGCATTTATCAGCTTTTCGTGCATTTCTATTCGCCCTTGCTCTCTGCCGTATTTTCGGTCTTGCTTTCGGTTTTACTTTCGGTCTTGCTTTCGGTCTTGCTTTCGGTCTTGCTCTCGGTTTTACTTTCGGTCTTGTTCTCGGTTTTACTTTCGGTCTTGCTCTCGGTATCGGTGTCCTTTTTCTCGACTGTTTTCAGCGTAGTGTCGGATATCAGCTTTACCTTGTCCGCGCTTGCGGTTATAATGCGGTTGTCCCACATTGTGAGAAGGTAAGGCTTGTCGCCGCTTGATATCTCACAGTCGAGCGTTTCGTATTTTTCATCATACAGTGTTATGTCACCGAGTGACGTAAGCTTATTGTCCGCATAGCTGTAGAATTTGCATCTGCTTACCTGTGATATGCCGTCAAAATATACTATCGGTATGCCGATTATCAGCTTTCCTCCGCTCTCGCCGTATGCAAGTCCGGTTATATCATCGCAGAGAGGACTGGTAAGATATTTGTTCCAGTCACCCGGAGTACTGCTCTCTGCTGTAATTGTCACCTCGGCTTTTTTGTCGCCGCCGACCGCAAGTACTATTCCTGTCCTGTTGCCGTCCTTGTCGGTTTTGAGTGTTACCTCTGCGGATATCTCATCATTGAGTTTTATTCTGTTTGTGCTTTCGGGTTCTTTTACTTCCTTTTGCGCCGGGATATCGACATTGTACTGTACAGGTTTTTCTCCGCCTGTTGTGATTGTAACTATCTTGTCTTTTCCGCTTATCGACTCAACGCCTTCGCTTCCGTTTATATCCATCATATTAAGATATGTGAGCATTACTCCGGTTGTAATCAGCACGTTGTTTGCACTTCCGTCTGAACCGTCCGTTTGCATTGCTCCTACAGCCGCGAAGCCTTCTGTCAGCGCATTGATAAGATGTGGATTTATAAATGTATCGTCCAATCCCGAAGCGGCTGTTCTCAGCGTATCTCCGAAATTCAAATAGCTGAGCGTTGTGTAATATTTGCCGTCAAATATCCGGCTGTCCGTGACATACATACCGTTTTGCGAAACCGCACAGCCTGCCGCATCGCCTACAAGTACGCTTCGTACGTTCACATCGTTTGTTCCGCTTGCATCTATTGCGGTAGTCGTATAGTATGAAGCTGTATTCACTTTTGAAGGCAGTTGTATTCTGTTCATCGGTATAACGGTAGTTTCTTTTCCGTGTTTAAATGACGGAATGAAAGAGGTCAGCTTGTCCGCAGATGCTTTCATTATGTCAAAGTGATCATAGGTGACAACATAAGCTGAATTACCGTTCGTATAATAATCGACAAATTCTCCTGAAAGTATATATTCGTCGACTGCTTTTCCGTTTATCATACCGCTTTCGTCATATGTGCGGATCACGGTGCCGCTACCGCTTTTATTGCCGCCGATAACCGTAAAGTATTCACCGCACTTTATTATTCCTGCATTTTCAAGCCCTGTATCAAAGCTGAAATTGCCGCTTATCTTGCCGTCGGATATTTTTGCCCCGAGTATCTCCGAACCATTAATTGCCGCTACAAACGTATTTCCGTACACATTTTTCGGGAGAGATGAATGCTTTTGCTCCGCCGCAACTAAGCTGTCGGGCAGGGTATAGGTTATTTTGTCTTTTGCCGCCTGTGCCTGCTCGATCAGAGAGGCGTAGTCGGTAATGTTTTGCTCGAGCTTTTCGGGAACTTTGTAAATAAGATCCTGGATAATTCCGTTTGAGCGGAGAATATTCAGTGACAAACCGCCCAATATGAGCACTGCGGCACCGATAAACGCCGTAATAAGGCAACCTTTGCTGCGCTTTATCCGTATGCAGTCATGCTCATCATCGCTGACATCATAGTCGTTATATTTGTCATCATAGCTTTCGTCATCATCGTTCATAAGTTCACCGATAGCTGAACCTATATCCTTTGCGTTGACGGCTATCCTTTCGTCATCGGAAATGACGCCGTCAAAGTCATCGACCTCTTCGGTAGCCTGTATCTTTTCCTCCTGCGGAGGTTCGGGCAATGAAAATTCCTGTGTTATGCTGTTTTCGGTATTATTTTCGATTTCGGCGTTGTCTGCTTCATCTGCGTTGCTTCCGGCAGTTTCGTTATCGCCGACAGCTTCACTCTCTGCGACAATTTCCGACGAATTATCATTACTATCTGTATAATTATCACTGTTTTCTACATTTCCGACATAGTTCACCTTATCCAGCTGTTCCTGTATCCGTGAGATCATAGCCTTGGCGGCTTCGGTTCTTTCATCGGTCAGGTCGTTTTCTGTGTTTTCGGCGGTATCAATCGCATTTTCGGCAGTTTCCGACGCTTCTGCGACAGATGGAACATTTTCGGCAACGCCGTTATCAGCCGGCTTTTCTTCCTCGGCTTTTTGCTTGCTTTTTCTGTTGGTCAGCTCCTCGGTCATTCTGCGCAGAGTTTCTTCTTCTCTTCTTTTTCTCTGCTCGGTAAGCTCCTTTCGCTGTGTGGCTACCGCAATTATCATACGGTAGTCATCGCCTGTCAGCACAGAGTTATCTAGTATCTGCAAAAGCTCATCGAACTTCAGATGCGGGTTTTCCTCTATTCGGCGAAATTCCATATTGCCTATCTTGCTGTTTCCGAGCAGCTCCAGAAAATCCGAGCCGCTTATTTTTAGCTCCTTGAGCTTTCGCAGGAATACGCCTGCGGTCATATCTCCGTTGTCTTCAAGCAGTTTTTTTATCTCTTCCGGGTTCACCTTGTCGGGGATCTCAACGGAAGAAACGTATGCTTTTATCTTTTGTTCCAGACTATCCATTATTCCCTCCGTCAGATGCTCTGTTCAGACAGGAGGCGAGCCTTCATAGTTACCTCTGCATTGGTAAGGCACACGCCAACTGTTTCTTCTGTGTATCCGCATAGTTTCGCGGTTTTTTCTGCACTGCAGCCGCATACTGTGCTGACGCTGAGTACAAGGCGCTCTATATCGGGCAGTTCGTCCAGTGCCTGTCTTATCTCTGTGCCGCCGTCTGCCTTTGTGATAAGCTCACCGCCGGATTTATTTAGATGCCTTATCTTTGTGCAGAGTATCTTGACCAGCCACTCTATAAACTGTGCCGTTGTGTTAAGCGTTGCCGTAGGCAGGGCGGCAAAGCTGTCAAGCACAGTAAGCCTTACCGCTTCGACTGCCGCATCCTCACTTTTCATTGCCATACGGGCTATTTTATATATAGGTCGGTAGACAGCCTTATAAAGCTGTGCATAACCGTCTGTGTCACCTGTCTGTGCCTGCTTTATCAAAGCGGCGAGTTCCTGTGCGTTCATCTGTTCACCTCAAAATGTACATATATATTTATCATACCACAAAACTCACAATAAGAAAAGCCTTTTCCCGAAATTTTCACATTACGCCTTATTGTATGCTGTACTTTGTACCGTTTATATTGCAGTCTGACGACAGATATGGTAAAATACAAGACAAACGGAGGAATGCATATGACCGAAAACGAATTTATACAGCGATACACTTCACATCTGAGCGCTCAGCAAAAGCAGGCGGTTACTGCTACCGAGGGGGCTGTACTTTTGCTTGCCGTGCCCGGAAGCGGAAAGACGACCGTGCTGATAACACGGCTCGGCTATATGATATACTGCCGCGGCATAGCACCGTCAGAGATACTTGCCGTTACCTATACCAGAGCCGCGACATTTGAGCTTAAGAAGCGTTTCTCCGCGTTTTTCGGGAGCGAGTACGCAGGAAGCCTTGAGATACGCACAATAAACGGCTTGTCCTCAAAGATCATAGAACGGTACGGAAGTGTGCACGGTGCCGAGAGCATTCCGAAGCTTATGAGCCGTGAGGGCGACCGCAAGCGGCTGATATCGGATATATACAAGGATATCACCGGAGAATTTGCCGATCCGTCCGCCATAAACGATGTCGGCGCGATGATCACATATGCAAAGAATATGATGCTGACAGACGAGCAGATATCGGAGCTTGACTGTGGCGTTGCCGATACACTTAAGATTTATAAAAAGTATTGCAGTGAGCTTGCTGTCAGAGGGCTTATGGATTATGACGACCAGATGGTGACAGCGCTCGATATACTTACAAAGTGCCCCGATATACTGGATTATTATCACGGACATTTTCACTATATATGTGTTGATGAAGCGCAGGATACATCAAAGATCCAACACGAGATAATAAGAGTGCTCGCAAAGGGCAGCGGCAACATATTTATGGTCGGTGATGAGGATCAGAGTATATATGCGTTCAGAGGGGCTTATCCCGATGCGCTGACCGACTTTGAAAAGACCTATGAGAACGCCTCGGTGCTGTTTATGGAGCGGAATTTCCGCTCAACGCCCGAGATAATCGGTGCGGCAAACGCGTTTGTCAGCCGCAACCGCTTCCGCCGTGACAAGACTATCTGCGCTGTGAACGAAGCGGGAATGCCGGTCAGAACGGTACATTGCCGCGGCAGAGCTACACAGTATGACTTCCTGTGCGGCATCGCAAAAAGAAATGAAATGCAGACAGCGGCACTGTTCCGCAACAACGACAGCGCGGTGGCGCTTGTCGATATGCTGGAACGAAGCGGTATAGGCTACAGACTTAAGGGCGGCGAAAAGACATTCTTTACAAGTAAGCCCGTAACGGATATCGTATCGATCATAAACTTTATAAATGATCCATATAACGTTGATGAGTTTATGCGGATATACTATAAAATCGGTCTGTATATAAACAAGCAGGCGGCACAGACAGCCTGCCGTATAAGCGCGGCAAGGCATATACCTATAACCGATGCGCTGCTTGGTCCGGGTGAACCCACGGTCGGCGGCGGAATAGAGCTGACGGAAAGCTCGCGTAAGAATATCATGCGTATGGCGGAATATGCCGCTCAGGCGCGCAGTGCGGGAGCATCGGAAACACTCAGCATCATATGGCGCACAATGCAGTACAGCGACTATGTTCACAAGAATAATCTTGACGGAGGAAAGTACGACATACTGCGCTTACTCGCAAGAAATGTGAGCAACGGTGAGCAATTGACAGCACGACTCGGTGAGCTGAGTGAGATAATGGCAACACATACTGATGACCCCGACAGCCTTTTCACGATGTCAACGATACATTCAAGCAAGGGCCTTGAATACGACCGTGTTTATCTGCTTGATGTGATCGATAATGTACTGCCGTCAATTACATCGGACAAGCTTGATGATAAGGAAGATGTAAAGCAGTATGAGGAAGAACGCAGACTGTTCTATGTCGCTATGACAAGAGCCAAAAAGGAGCTGTATCTTTTTTCATGCACAGGTGAAAGCTCGGAATTTGTAAGCGAGGTCGACCGCGATATCCCGATCGAGTACACCGACAGCAATGACATTTTCTTTTCGATGTTTGCAAGGGATATGCTCGGGCGCGAATACTGCGACCGCGAAAACGGCAAGGGCGTGGTTACGGCTTACTGCAACGATAAGCTGTATATAAGGTATGCAAGCGGCAAGAGCGAGCTTAAGACACTTGAAGAAATGCTGAAAGACCGCGACAGAACCGCACACTATATTACTAAGGAAGAACTTGACAAGCTGAACACCAATGACAGCGCAAAAGCAGATATAGTGCCGTCAAAGCGGATAGTTATGCCAAAAGAGGGAGATAAGCTGTATCACGGCGTTTTCGGTAACGGTGTTATCAGAAGTATAGACAAGCTCGGCATAGGCACGGTGTACTTTGAAGCAAGCGGGCAGACAAAGCGCCTTATGCTTGAAACGTGTGTGAAAAACGGGATCATTACGGTGTAGTAATTGTTTCGTAGATGCGCAGATTTATCCGGAGATAAATATTATGTCTGTTCATTTTCGCTAAGGCAGAATGATGAAACATACAGCCAACACCGCTGAAAACAGTTTTAATGCTGACAAGGCGTTAATAATTTCGTGAGTATATCAGTGCAACCGCACTGTCACCGACTATCAAAAAAGAACGCTACTATCCTGAGATATCTGTACTAA
>OGQL01001033.1_pt1 | contig 21814 bp, 22 predicted proteins | sample 1553211 | NCBI WGS metagenome assembly OGQL01 (sample SAMEA2579942, study PRJEB22360) | human gut metagenome
GGGCGATGTCCGCCATGAAATACGCCCCCGCCGCCTGCGCCGCCCGGGCAAAGCGTGCAAAGTCGATGGTCCGGCTGTAGGCCGACGCTCCTGCGATGATCAGCCGCGGCTTCAGCTCCCGTGCAAGCCTCTCCATACCGTCATAGTCGATCAGGCCGTTTTCGTCCACATCGTAGGCCGCTATGTCATACAGCCTGCCGGAGGCATTTACCGGCAGTCCGTGGGACAGATGCCCACCGTTGGCCAGACTCATGGACAGGATCCGGTCTCCCGGCTGCAGCAGCGCCATATACGCCGCCAGATTGGCGGAGGTACCGCTGTGAGGCTGCACGTTCACGTGGTAGTCTGTGTGAAATACCTCCCTCCACTTGGCGATGCAGTACGTCTCCAGCTCGTCCACCACCAGGCAGCCGCCGTAGTAGCGCCCCTGATTTCCCATCTCCCGGTGGGCGGGATACCCCTCGGAATACTTATTGGTCAGGCAGCTGCCCACGGCGCGGCATACCGCCTCGCTGGTGAAATTCTCGCTGGCGATCAGTTCCACCGTTGTTTCCTGCCGCCGCTGCTCCATGGCAATATAGTCGAAAACCTTGGATGTCACACCCATCTCTCCCCACGTATTGTATTATTGCGTCAACCATTATACCACATATCGGGCCCCATGCAAGGCCTTATGTCTAAATAACCAAAATACACGAAATCACATACCTGCCCTGTAGGTTTTTTGTAAAAAACACAGAAAGGTGAAAAAAGGGTTGACAACAGCGCGTTAAGGGCGTATTATGCCACCATCCCGACAGGGAAAATCACAGAAGGAGGAAAGCCGACATGAAGCGTAACGTCACCATGATGATGTGCGAGATGTGCATGGGTATGATGTCCATGTGCATGTTTCGTCGCGCCGAAAAGGTCATCAGCTTTCCGAAAACTGTTTGACGGCTTGAAAAAAAGCCGATGTGTAAGCAGACAGCGGAGGGTCAGTGATGACCAGCCGCTGTTTTTGTTTTGCTTATGTACCGCCGTTCCGGCCGGGCGGCGGTGCTGAGATAAAATCGTAACCAACCAAGTTTAATCATTTCAAAGGAGACTGCGAACATGAAACACAACACTTTGACTAAGATCATCACCCTGGCCCTGGCCGTTGTCTTGGCCCTGAGCCTTGCTGCCTGCGGCAGCAAGACCGACGACAACAGCGGCGACGCTGCTGCCACCACCATCAAGATCGGCGTACCCAACGACACCACCAACGAAGCCCGCGCCCTGCTGCTGCTGCAGGAGAACGGCATTATCAAGCTGAAGGACGGCGTGGGCATCACCGCCACCAAGAACGACATCGTGGAGAACCCGTACAATGTGGAGATCGTGGAGGCTGAGGCCGCCCAGCTGCCCAACCTGCTGCCCGACGTGGACTACGCCGTGATCAACAGCAACTACGCCATCAACGCCGGCCTGAACCCCGTGAATGACTCCCTGCTGATCGAGGGCAGCGCCTCCGCCTACGCCAACATTCTGGCCGTCAAGGAGGGCAACGAGACCTCCCCCAAGGCCCTGGCTCTGAAGGCCGCTCTGGAGAGCAAGCAGGTGGCCGACTTCATCGCTGAGAGGTACGCCGGCTCTGTGGTCTCCGTGGTGGAGAACCCCACCGACGGCTATGACGCTTCCGTGGACTATGACGCGCTGAAGGGCGAGACCATCACCGTGGCCGCTTCCCCCACGCCCCACGCCGAGATCCTGAAGGTGGCCAAGGAGATCCTGGCCGCCAAGGACATCACGCTGGATATCAAGGAGTTCACCGACTATGTGGTACCCAACACCGTGGTGGATGACGGCACCGTGACTGCCAACTACTTCCAGCACCTGCCCTATCTGGAGGACTTCAATGCCCAGAACGGCACCCACATCGCCTCCGTCGCCGCCATCCACGTGGAGCCCATGGGTCTGTACGGCGGCAAGCAGACCACGCTGGACGCGCTGAGCACCTCCGCCCAGTAACATAAAACAACAGGATTTTACCCTCCTCACCCCCTCGCGTGTTCCCCGCCCTGCACAGGGCGGGGAACGCCGCGGAAACAGGACAATGCGAAACGCCCGGTTTCTTTTCCGGAGCTCCCGCCAGGGCGCGGGGGATGCAGAAAGGAAACAGCGCGAATTAAACAGAAACGAGGAACGCCGTCGTGATAGAACTGAAACACGTAAGCAAGACATACGACTCCGGTGCCAACGGAGGCGTGGACGCATTGAAGGATGTGTCCCTGACCATTGAGGATGGAGACATCTACGGCATTATCGGTATGTCCGGCGCGGGCAAGAGCACGCTGGTGCGCTGCATCAACCTGCTGGAGCGCCCCACCGAGGGCAGCGTGGTTATTGACGGCGTGGAGATGGAAAAGCTCACGCCTGCCCAGCTGCGTCAGCGCCGCCGGGAGATCACGATGATCTTCCAGCAGTTCAACCTGCTGATGCAGCGCAGCTGCCTGAAGAACATCTGCTTCCCCATGGAGCTGGCAGGTGTGAAGAAAGAGGAAGCCGAAAAGCGCGCCAAGGAACTGCTGGAAATGGTGGGCCTGCCCGATAAGGCCAACGCCTACCCGGCCCAGCTCTCCGGCGGCCAGAAGCAGCGCATCGCCATTGCCCGTGCGCTGGCCACCAACCCCAAAGTCCTGCTCTGCGATGAGGCCACCAGTGCGCTGGACCCCAACACGACCCACGCCATCCTGACCCTCATCAAGGACATCAACAAGAAGCTGGGCATCACCGTGGTGGTCATCACCCACCAGATGAGCGTTGTGGAAGAGATCTGCGACTCCGTCGCCATTCTGGACGGCGGCGTGGTCGTGGAGCAGGGTGAGGTGCGCGAGATCTTTGCAAATCCCAAGACGGCTGCGGCCAGGCGCCTCGTCGCCCCCAACGGCGGCAGCGCAGCCCGCGACCTCTCGAGCTTTGCGCCCGACGATCACGTGGTCCGTGTTACGTTCAATGGTTCGTCTGCCGCAAAGCCGCTGGTGGCGAGCCTCGCTGCGGAGAAGGGCATCCTCGTGTCTGTGCTCAGCGCCGACACCCGCGATCTGAGCGGCCAGTGCTACGGCTCCATGCTGCTCAAACTTCCCCGCGATACCGAACAGGCAAAGCAGGCTGCGGCCTATATGCGCAGCCAGAATGGTGTGACCGTTGAGGAGGTGACCGGAGAATGAGCTTTGCAGATTATGGCTTCGCCATTTGGGAGACGTTCTATGTGACCGTCCTCTCCACGGCATTTTCTCTGGTCCTGGGCCTGCCGCTGGGCGTTCTGCTGGTGGCTGGCGATAAGGACGGCGTCCTGCCCCTGCCGGGCTGGCTGATGCACATTCTGAACATCGTCATCAACATTCTGCGCAGCGTGCCGTTCCTGATTTTGATGATCTGCGTCTTCCCGCTGACCCGTGCCATTGTGGGCACCACCGTCGGCACCAAGGCCACCATCGTTCCGCTGGTGGTCGCGGCCTTCCCCTTCGTGGCCCGTCTGGTGGAGACCAGTCTGCGTGAGCTGGACGAGGGCGTCGTGGAAGCTGCCCAGAGCATGGGCGCGACTCCCTTCCAGATCATCACCAAGGTCATGATCCCCGAGTGTCTGCCCGGCCTCATTTCCAGCATGACCACTGCCCTGACGACCATTCTCGGCTACTCGGCCATGTCCGGCGTCATCGGCGGCGGCGGTCTGGGCAAGATCGCTCTGTCCTACGGCTACTACCGCTACCAGACCAACATCATGATCGTCTGCGTCGTGCTGCTGGTGCTCATGGTGCAGGTGTTCCAGACCGTCGGTACCTTCTGGGCGACCAGGAGCGATAAGCGGCTGAGAAAGTAACTCCTTCAGTCGCACTTCGTGCGCCAGCTCCCTCGGAGAGGGAGCCTCTGGCAAAGAGGAAAACTTTCCGGTATTGCCAAAGCCTCCCTCTTTGAGGGAGGTGGCAAAGCCGACAGGCTTTGACGGAAGGAGTTCCAGTCTAAGCCCCTGAACGGGAACTAAAATTTAACGTTTCGATTCCCCGCAGGAGGCTCATGCTCCTGCGGGGAATTGTGCTATACAGACAAACCCAGTAAAGGAGTATGTTGCAATGAACCGTGATACCATCTGCGTGCAGGGCGGCTACACCCCCGGCAACGGCGAACCCCGCCAGATCCCCATCATCCAGTCCACTACGTTCAAGTACGCTACCAGCGAGGACATGGGCAAGCTGTTCGACCTCGAGGCCGACGGCTACTTCTACTCCCGCCTGCAGAACCCCACCTGCGATATGGTGGCGAAAAAGATCTGCGAGCTGGAAGGCGGCACCGCCGCCATGCTGACGTCCAGCGGTCAGGCCGCCAACTTCTTTGCGCTGTTCAATCTCTGCGAGGCAGGCGACCATATCGTGGCGTCCAGCACCATCTACGGCGGCACCTTCAACCTCATCTCCGTCACCATGAAGAAGATGGGCATTACCGCCACCTTCGTGGACCCGCTGTGCAGCGAGGAAGAGCTGGATGCCGCGTTCCAGCCCAACACCAAGGTCGTGTTTGGTGAGACCATCGCCAACCCTGCCCTCACCGTGCTGGACATCGAAAAGTTCGCCAAGGCCGCACACGCCCACGGCGTACCGCTCATCGTGGACAACACGTTCCCCACGCCGGTCAACTGCCGCCCCTTCGAGTGGGGCGCCGACATCGTGACTCACTCCACTACCAAGTATATGGACGGCCATGGCGCTGTGCTGGGCGGTGCTATCGTGGACAGCGGCAAGTTCGACTGGATGGCCCACGCCGAGAAGTTCCCCGGCCTGTGTACTCCCGATGAGAGCTATCATGGCATCACCTACGCGGAGCGCTTCGGCAAAGAGGGTGCTTTCATCACCAAGGCCACCGCACAGCTCATGCGCGACTTCGGCTCGATGCAGTCCCCCATGAACGCCTATATGCTGAACCTCGGCCTTGAGAGCCTCCACGTCCGGATGCAGCGCCACTGCGCCAACGGCATGGCCGTCGCAAAGTTCCTTGAGGCTCACCCGAAAGTGGCCTATGTCAACTACTGCGGCCTCGAGTCCAGCCCCTACCATGCACTGGCTGAGAAGTATCTGCCGAACGGCAGCTGCGGCGTCGTCTCCTTTGGCCTGGCCGGCGGCCGCGAAGCCGCTAGCACCTTTATGAAGGAGCTGAAGCTTGCCGCCATTGAGACCCACGTTGCCGATGCCCGCACCTGCTGCCTGAACCCGGCTTCCAGCACCCATCGCCAGATGAACGACGAGCAGCTGGCCGCTGCCGGTGTGCCTGCTGAGCTGGTGCGGATGAGCTGCGGCCTCGAGAGCAGCGAAGACCTCATCGCCGATATTGCACAGGCGCTGGATAAGATTTATAGCAGTTTGCGTTTTTAATGCACAAGCAACATCCGCAAACTGCATATCGCAAATATGCCGTTTCGATAGGCACTATTTTTGAAAATTGCGATAAGAAACACGGTCAGCGCCATCTGCCGGTTTCGGCCCCTTCCCGTGAAAAAGCGTCTCCGGATGCAGATAAAAACTTCCCGCTAAAACCGTCAAAAGGAGCAACGATGCTATGCCGCTGATCATCCCAAAGACTCTTCCCGCCTACGATGCCCTCTACGAGGAAAACGTCTTCGTCATGCACCGGGAACGGGCGCTCTCCCAGCACATCCGTCCGCTGGAGATCCTCATCCTGAACCTCATGCCGACCAAGATCGCCACCGAGACCCAGATCGCCCGCCTGCTGGCCAATACGCCCATTCAGGTCCACATGACCCTGCTGCAGACGGCCAGCCATGCGGCGACCCATGTCTCTGCGGCCCACCTCGAGGCGTTTTATAAGACCTTCGACGAGGTGAAGAACAACCGCTACGACGGCATGATCATCACCGGTGCGCCTGTGGAGAAAATAGACTTTGAACAGGTGGACTACTGGCAGGAGCTGTGCGAGATCATGGACTTCAGCGAGACGAACGTCTACTCCACCCTTCATGTCTGCTGGGGCGCACAGGCGGGGCTTTATTATCACTATGGCATCCGCAAGCAGCTTCTCGACCAGAAGATGTTCGGCGTCTTCGAGCATAAAGTCACCCGTCCCTCGAACCCGCTGGTGCGCGGCTTCGATGAGGTGTTCTACGCCCCTCACAGCCGCCACACCGGCATCAGCCGGGAGGATGTGCTGAACTGCAAGGCTCTGCGCATCCTCGCCGAGAGCGACGAGGCCGGCCCCTTCCTGATGAGCACCGAGAATGGACGGCAGATCTTCGTCACCGGCCACCCGGAGTACGACAAGTACACGCTGGACGCCGAGTACAAGCGGGATGTCGGCAAGGGCCTGCCCATCGCGGTGCCAAAGAACTATTACCCCAACGACGACCCCGAGCAGCCGCCTCTCTTCCGCTGGCGTGCTCACGCACACCTGCTGTATGAGAATTGGCTGAACTACTACGTCTACCAGAATACGCCCTACGACCTGGGCGCTATCAGCAAGGTGGAGCACGAGGAAGAATAAAATCAGCCCTCTCCGTCTGGTGAGGAGGGGGCATTTTTGCAAGGAGAATACTTATGGGAATCGAAGCAAAATGGAAGAGCCGGGGCATCCGGGTGGGCAAACTGCCCTGCGGGCCGCTGGACAAGATAAGCGATGTGCCGGGCGTGACGGTGGGCCACTGCACACTGGCGGACGGCGAGGTCCAGACCGGCGTGACCGCGCTGCTGCCCCATCAGGGCGATATTTTCCACGATAAAGTGATGGCGGCCAGCCATGTCATCAACGGCTTCGGCAAGACCACCGGCCTTGTCCAGATCGACGAGCTGGGGACGCTGGAAACGCCCATCCTCTTCACCAATACCCTCAGCGTAGGTACTGTGGAGACAGCGCTGGTGAAGTATATGCTGGATAAGAACCCCGACATCTGCGAGACCACCGGCAGCGTAAACCCGGTGGTCTGCGAGTGCAACGACAGCGGCCTCAACGACATCCGGGGCCTCCACGTCACAGAAGAAAATGTGCGGGCCGCGCTGGCCGACTGCCGCGCCGATTTCGCCGAGGGCGCTGTGGGCGCGGGCCGGGGAATGCGCTGCCACGGCCTGAAGGGCGGCATTGGCTCGGCCTCCCGTGTGGTGGAGCTGGACGGGAAACAGTACACCATTGGTGCGCTGGTGCTCTCCAACCACGCCGTCTTCGATGACCTCGTAGTGGCAGGCACCCCCATCCAGAGCCTGCTGGACGCCCACATCCCGCCCCACGAGGACAAGGGCTCCATCATCACGGTGCTGGCGACGGACATCCCCTTGAGTGAGCGCCAGCTGCGGAGGCTCTGCCACCGGGCGCTGGTGGGCCTGTCCCGCACCGGCTCTTTCTGCGGCAACGGCTCCGGCGAGATCGTCATTGCCTTCACCACCGCCAACCGGGTGCCGCACTACTCCGAAAAGGCCATCCTGCCGATGGGCATGGTCCACGACGACGCCATCAATCCGCTGTTCCGGGCGGTGGCCGAGTGCGTGGAGGAAAGTGTGCTGAGCAGTCTGCTCCATGCCGAGACGGTCACGGGCTATCATGGCCGGACGGTCAGATGTCTGAGTGATCTGCTGAAATAAAATCGAAGCCGCGGGATGCGCAATGCATCCTGCGGCTTTTGTGATTGCAGATCGTCGAAAACTGTGTTATACTGATTTTGCCGCTTTGGCGGCAAGGCACTGCACATACGGCAGGCGGTTGGCTTACACTTCCCGAAAGGGGGTGAGGCAATGCGGATTACTTTCCATATTGGTGAGTTTACGATCACCATTATCGTGAAAAAACGCTGAACCGCCACCTCGGCAAAGGCGACGGTTCAATTTTTGAGCCATAGTTCTTGAATGAGGCTGACCGCTTGTCGCAGTGCCTTTTCTGTTTTTAGTATAGTTTGTTTTACGCGAATTGTCAAGCACGGGGAAGTTATTTCCGCCGTGTTTTTTTCTTCCGCACGCTGTAGCCGAAGGTCCCCAGCTTTTTGCCCAGAGCCAGATATTCGCCGTGGCTGTAGACGATGAGTTTGGCCTTGTCGAGGCAGAGCTTACCGTTCTCGTCCAGCAGGCTCTCGTCCACGTCGCAGGCGACTACTTCGGCGAGGAAGAGGTCATGGCTGCCCAGCGGGATGACCTGCGTGACCCTGCACTCGAGGTTGACGGGGCTTTCTTCGAGGATGGGGCAGTCCGTCAGCACCGAGCCGGGGGCAGAATGGAGTTTGCAGGCCGCGAATTTATCGAAGTCCCGGCCGCTCCTGACGCCGCACCAGTCCACCGACTTCACCAGTGCCTCGGTGGGCAGGTTGATGGCAAACTGGCCGCTCTCTTTGATGAGGTGGTGGCTGTACCGCTCGGGGCGGACGCTGATGGATACCATGCTGGGCTGGGTGCAGATGGTGCCGGTCCAGCCGATGGTGATGAGGTTGGGCTTATCCAGTCCGCCGCAGGAGACCAGCACCGGCGGCTCCGGGTTCAGGAGGGTGCTGCCTTTCCAGCTCTGTTTGCTCATCCGTGATACTTCCTTTCGTAGGGAGCCCATGTGCGCTCGCTGATGATGTAGCGGGGGCGGGCCTTGGTCTCCATATAGATTTTGCCGACGTATTCGCCGATGACGCCCAGACACACCAGCTGGACGCCGCCCATGAAGCAGACGATGCAGATGGTGGAGGCCCAGCCCGCCACGGCGCTGCCCAGAACAGCCTGCACGATGGCCCAGATGACGCCGATGAAGCTGATGAGGCTGACCGCGATGCCTGCGCCGGTGATGAGGCGGATGGGCTTGTTCGACAGGCTGGTGATGCCGTCGAAGGCGAGGGCCAGCATCTTGCTGAGGGGATAGTGGCTCTCGCCGGCCAGACGCTCGTGGCGCTCGTAGTAGACAGTGTCGCTGGGGTAGCCCACCAGCGGCACCATGCCCCGCAGGAAGATGTTCACCTCGCGGTAGTCGGCGAAGCTCTCCAGCACCCGGGTGCTGATGAGCCGGTAGTCGGCGTGGTTGAAGACGATGTCTGCGCCCAGCGCGTTCATCACATGGTAGAAGCCCTCGGCGGTGAACCGCTTGAAGAAGGTGTCGGTGTCCCGGCGGCTGCGCACGCCGTAGACTACCTCGGCGCCGTCGAGATACTTTTTGACCATCCCATCCATGGCGTTGATGTCGTCCTGACCGTCGCAGTCGATGGAGATGGTGATGTCGCAGCTGCCGCTGTGGAGCGCCTCCATCAGCCCGGCCAGCACGGCGTTCTGGTGGCCGCGGTTCCGGCTCTGGGAGATGCCGATGAAGTGCTCATCCTCAGAGGCGAACTTCTGGATGAGGGACCAGGTGGCGTCGCGGGAGCCGTCGTTGACGAAGAGCACCCGGCTCTTCTCGCTGATAAGGCCCGCTGCGGCGAGGTCGTTTATCTTTTTCAGGAACATGGGGGCCGTGATGGGCAGCACCTGTTCTTCGTTGTAGCAGGGAATGACGATCCATAAAATCGGTTTGGACATGATGAAGTTCTCCTTCTATATAAGGCTCTCCCAAAGGGAGAGGCTGTTACAGCACCATATGCCGCAGCGCGTCCGGTTCCAGCAGCTTGAAGCTGCTCTTATAGGTCTCGAGCAGGCCGTCCCGCTGCATCAGGCTCAGCTCCCGGGAGAGGGCGCTGCGGTCGCAGTTGAGGTAGTCGGCCAGCTGGATGCGGGAGTAGGGGACGGTGAAGGTGAGACTGTGATGCGCCTCGGCCTCACTGAGCAGGTAGGCGCACACCTTGGCCCGCAGGCTCTTGAGCAGCAGCAGGTCTACCCGGCGGGAGAGCAGGAAGTATTTGTCGCTGATGGAGCGCACAAGGTTCTGCAGCACCCGCTGGCGGGCCGGGTCGGCCCCGGGCAGCAGAAGCTTCTCGTAAGGCACCAGCAGCACCTCGCAGGTGGCCGAGGCCACCACCGTCACCGGGCTGGAAAGGCTCGAGCCGCCCAGCACATCGCCGAACACACCGCCCGGCCCCATCTGGCTGATGGGCAGACGCACCCCGCTGGCGGCGGAATGATAGGCCTCGATGGCGCCGGAGAGCACCACGCCCACCCGGCGGTTCGGCTGTCCGGCCAGCACGAGGGTCTCGCCCCGGCTGTAGGTGCGCACTACGGCCCCCACTTCGCCCAGCAGGACCCGGAGCGCTTCGGCTTCCAGCCCGGCGAACAGAGAGGTGGATTGTAACAGCGGAAGATAATTTTCCATACCCATTCCGTGAGGTTTTCCCCGGGCCCTCACCGCCCTTCTGCGATTCCGTTGCGTGTGCAACGGTATTTTTTCTCTTATTATAGTAAACTTGAGGGCGTAAAGCAAATGGTTTTGCAAATTTTTTGCGGGAAAATTTCTCCCAATGAAAGTGAGGAGCTAAATCCTATGAAAAAACTGACATCTCTGCTGCTGTCGCTGGTGCTGATGGTCAGTGTGCTGGCCTGCGGCGCATCGGCCAAAACGAGCAAAAAAGTGCGCATCGCCGGCCTGAAAGGCCCCACCACCATGGGCCTCGTCAACCTGCTGAGCATGGAGAAGGACGGCACTGCCTCCCTCGACTATGACCTGCAGCTCTACGGCGCAGCCGATGAGATCGTGCCGAAGCTCATCAAGGGCGAACTCGACATGGCCGCTATCCCGGCCAACCTCGCCGCGACCCTCTACCAGAAGACGAACGGCGGCATCCAGGTCATGGCCGTCAACACGCTGGGCGTCCTCTACGTCGTGGAGAAGGGCAATACCGTCCACAGTTTCGCCGACCTCAGGGGCCGCACCATCCTTTCCACCGGCAAAGGCACGACGCCCGAGTATGTCCTGCGCTATCTGCTCAGGAAGAACGGCCTCGACCCCGACAAGGACGTGAAGATCGAATACTACAGCGAGGCTTCCGAGGTCACGGCCCAGATGGCCGCTGCCAGGAAGGATGCCATCGCCGTCCTGCCTCAGCCCTACGTCACCGCTGCCCAGATGAAGGACAGCGGCCTCCGCGTCGTTCTCGACCTGACCAGGGAATGGAACAGGGTCTGTGACACCCAGCTCATCACCGGCGTCACCGTGGTGCGCACCGAGTACGCAAAGCAGAACCCCGATGTCATTGCAGCTTTCCTGACCGACTACCAGAAGAGCGTCAAGGCGGCCAACGAGGACATCGACGGCACCGCCGCCCTCTGTGAGGAAGTCGGCGTGGTGGCCAAGGCTGCGATCGCCAAGAAGGCCCTGCCCAAGTGCAACATCGTTTACCGCAACGGTCAGGAGATGAAGAAAGACATCTCTGCTTACCTGCAGGTGCTCTACGATGCCTCTCCCGCCGCCGTGGGCGGCAAGCTGCCGGACGATAACTTCTACTACACCGAGCCGTCCGTCCTGCGCAAGGTCATGGCGGCGATCCGCAACTCTGCAAAGTAAGCTTTGAAACAAGAAAAACTGCCGCACAGCCGTGCGGCAGTTTTTCTTACATCAGAAGGCCCGCGCCGATGCCGATGAGGGCCGGCAGCAGCCAGCCAAAGCCGAGGCTGCTCAGGGGCAGAGCGTTCATCAAGGTGGAGAGGGGGCCGAAGGGCAGGGAGGCAGGGATGCTCTGGATGGCCGTGAAGAGGATACTCAGCCGCCAGACCGATGTCCGCTGGAACCGTCCGGGCAGGAACTCCACCACGATGAGGATGATGGCGATGGGGTAGATGGCGTTCAGCACCGGGACGGAAAGGCTCAGGATGCCCGCAAGGCCGATGTTCGCCAGCAGCATGCTCATCAGCGCGAAGAAGGCTGCAATGGCGGGGTAGGGCAGCCGGGGCAGAAGCTCGTGAAAGTATTCGCCTACGCTGGCGATGAGGCCGACACAGGTGTTGAAGCAGGCGATGACGAAGATGGCGGCCAGAAGCACCTGTCCTACCCGGCCAAACAGGCCGTCGGCCAGTGCCGTCAGGACGGCGGCACCGGTGTCGCTGCCGGGGAAGGCAGCACCCGAGATGCCGCCGATGTGGGTCAGCATGGCGTAGACCACCAGCAGCATCCCACCCGCGATGAACCCGGCCCGGATGGTGCCGCGCCGGACGGCAGCTTCTTCCGTGATGCCCACCGCCTGAAGGTTCAGCGCGATGACCGCGCCGAAGTTGAGCGCTGCCAGCGCGTCCATGGTCTGATAGCCGTCCAGCACGCCCTGTGCGGCGGGGAGGGCGGCGTAAGCCTCGGCAGGCGTGCCGTAGCCGGGCGCGGCCGGGTGGAGGATGCAGCCCGCGAACAGCACCACGATGAGCACCAGCAGGGCAGGGCAGAGGATGCGGCCCAGCCGCTGGGTCAGCTTTTCGGGCTTGAGGGCCACGAAGTACGCCGCAGCAAAGAACACGAGGGAGTAGAGGAACTGTCCCGGTGTGCTCCGCCCCACCAGCGGCGTCAGCATCTCAAACGAGGTGCTGGCCGTGCGGGGGATCGCGAGGCAGGGACCAATGGACAGATAGACCAGCACAGCGAACACCTGTGCGAAGCGGGGATGGACCCGCCCGGCCAGCGCAGGCAGACCGCCCGCCCGGGCCACTGCTGCCACGCCCGCGATGGGCAGACCGATGGCGCTGACGGCAAAGCCCACAAAAGCGAGCCAGAGCGCCGTCCCGGCCTGTGCGCCGAGGAAGGGCGGGAAGATGAGGTTGCCTGCCCCGAAGAACATCGAGAACAGGGTGAACCCCACCAGAAGGAGCTTTTTGCCCCGGAGGGCCTGAGCGGAATCGTGCATGGTCATCTCTCCCAGCTGTGCGCGGAGGCACGTAGAATAAGGATTACTTTATTCCAGTGTAGTGTTTTATGACCTTCATGTCAAGAGAAGAAAAGATGAAGGATTGTATTCTCATACATGATGTGATATTCTGAAAGCGAGAAAACGAACAGGAGCAAAGAAATACATGGATAAAACAAAAAAACGCCGCATTCAAATTTTGGCGGCGTCGGTGTTCTGGCTGGGCGTCTGGCAGGCGGCAGCTGCGGCCATCGGGCAGGAAGTCTTTCTTGTCTCGCCGGTGCAGGCCATCGGTACGCTGGTGGAGCTGCTGCCGCAGGCCGAGTTCTGGCAGCGCATCGGTTTCAGCGCCGGGCGCATCCTGTTGGGCTTCGGGCTGGGCGCGCTGTCCAGCGCGGTGCTGGCGGTAGCCGCCGAAAAGTGGGAGTGGGTGGACGCCCTTCTCGCCCCCGTGATGCAGCTGGTCAAGGCTACTCCGGTGGCGAGCTTCATCATTCTGGCGCTGGTGTGGGTCAGCGGCTCGTCGCTGTCCGTCCTTATCAGCTTTCTGATGGTGCTGCCCGTCCTCTACAGCGCAGTGCGCACCGGCATCGGGAGTGCTGATCGCCAGCTTCTCGAAATGGCGCAGGTGTTCCGTCTGCCTCTGGGGCGGCGTCTGCGGGCGGTCTGGCTCCCGGCGGTGCTGCCCGCGTTCCGGCAGGGATGCAGCGTGGCGCTGGGCATCTGCTGGAAGAGCGGCGTAGCAGCAGAGGTCATCGGCCTGCCGGACGGCAGCATCGGCGACGCCCTTTACCGGGCAAAAATCACCCTTTCCACCGGAGAGCTGTTTGCATGGACCTTCGTCATCATCCTGCTGAGCGCCGTATTCGAAAAGCTGTTCCTCGCTCTGCTGGATAAAGCGGTAGCGGCAGTTCTGGGCGAAGAGGGGGCTGAAAAATGAGTGAAACCAACAACAAACTGGAAATAAAGAATCTGTCTAAACGATTCGGAGAGAAGATCCTCTTCGAAAACCTCTCGCTTACTGTGGACGGCCCGGCGGTGCTCTGGGCTCCCAGCGGCTGGGGCAAGACGACCCTGCTCCGCATCCTGATGGGGCTGGAAGCGCCCACCTCCGGCAGCGTGGAGGGCGTGGGCCGGGTCGGCGCGGTCTTTCAGGAAGACAGGCTCTGCCCCCAGCTGACCGCCGAAGAGAATGTGGCGCTGGTGCTGACCGCAGAACAGTACAAGGTCAAAATACAATACAAAGAGCAAATACGAGACGACCTTATACAATTAGGACTGGATGACGAGGCCCTTGCCCTGCCTGCCCGGAAGCTCTCCGGCGGACAGAAGCGCCGCACCGCCTTGCTGCGCGCGCTCTGGGCCGAGAGCGACACCCTTCTGTTAGATGAGCCCTTCACCGGCATGGACCCCGCCGTCATGAAAAAAGCCGCAGCCATGCTCAAGGCACGCTGCGGCACAAAGCCCACCCTGCTGGCGACCCATGATCAAGAAGCCATCCGGGAGCTGGGGTGGAAAGTGATCGAACTGGGCTGAAACGAAAGGAGCCTGACCATGGAGAAAAAGACGAGCTGCCTGCTCTGCGTTCTTACCGCGCTGCTTCTCGCTGTGCTCTATCTCTGGGCCGCCCTCCGCCCGGGCGTCTGGCTGCGGGATGCCTTTTTGTATCGTCAGGCCGACGGCAGCTTTTCGGGCAAGGATGCGTATGCCGCCTACACCATGCAGATCGCCCAGACAGGAAACGGTGCGGAAGTGGAGTTCACGTTGGACGGAGAGACGCGGCGCTATCGGCTCGAATCGAAAGCCGAGGGCATGAGCGACCCGGGCGTAAAAATCGAGCAGGACGGAGTGGTCATTTTTACCGGGACCGCACTGGGCGACCCCGGTGACGCCATCCTGTGGCGGGAAGACGATGGGGGCCTTGCCGACGAGGTGAACGTCATCGTCAACGGCGAATACCAGAGAGCCGACCTCTGGCCCAGCTGTAACTGGCTCTATAATGTGGCCGTCGGCGGGCGGCGGGAGACCCGGGGCAGCATGGCGTTCCTGCTGCCGATCGGGGCGCTGGTGGTGCTCCTTGTGCTGGATGTCCGGTTCCCGCTGCTGTTCTGGAATCTCCGCCACGGGCTGGAAGTGTACGGCGGTGAGCCCACCGACTGGTATTACGCGATGCAGAGGGGGAGCCGCATTGCCAGCATCATCGGTGTTTTTGTGCTGGCGGCGATGAGCTTTGCTGTTCACTGAGGCTCACAGCAGCTCGGCAAGGATGCTGTTCTGTACGATGAGCCCGGCGGGCGTGAGGGCGAGGGTGTGGCCGTCAAAGTTGGCGTAGCCGCTCTTCACGCAGTTTTGCACAAAGGCCAGCTGCGCGGTGGAGAACTCCCTGCCATAGCGTTTTTTGTATTCGTCGAGGCTCAGACCTTTGCGCAGACGCAGCTGCAGGATGAGATAATCCTCCGCACCGCAGCCGCCGTCCATGACGGGCGCGGCCTCGTCCCGCAGAAAGGCTTCGGTGTCGGCGGGGTAGTAGAACCGTTTGCCGCCCATGCAGGAGTGGGCCGCAGGGCCGATGCCCAGATAGTCGCCGCAGTCCCAGTAGATGAGATTGTGCTTTCCCTCATAGCCCGGGCGGGCGAAGTTGGAGATTTCATATTGTCGGTAGCCATGATGTTCCAGCTGCTCGACGGCATAGAGGTAGAAGTCTGCCGCCTCGTCGGAGGTGGGCAGACCCTCGGGGGGCGTCCGGCCAAAGGCGGAGTCAGGCTCGATCTTCAAGAGGTAGGCGGAAATGTGGGTCGCGCCGCCATCCTCGATCAGCTCCAGCGTCTCGTCGAACTCAGCCTGCGTATAATGGGGCAGGGCCAGCATGATGTCGCCGCTGATGTTCTCGAACCCGGCACGGCGTGCGGCGGCGAAAGCGGCCCGCGCCTGCTTTGCCGTGTGGGGGCGGCCCAGCGTTTTGAGCTGGCTGTCCCGGGCCGACTGGACGCCGAAGGAGATGCGGTTGACGCCCGCCTCCCGGAATGTCCGGAGAGAGTCTTCGGTCACGGTCTCAGGGTTGGCTTCCAGCGTGATCTCGGCCCCGGGCAGGGGCTGTGCGGCGGCGATGAGCCGGGCGGCGTCTGCCGGGTCCAGCAGACTGGGCGTTCCGCCGCCGAAATAAAGGGTGTCCGGCCGCAGGGGCGCGTCCGGCGCAAACCGGGAGAGTTCCCGCAAAAGGGCGTCCACATAGGCCCGGGGGACGCCGCGCTGGCCGGGGGCGGAGTAGAAATCACAGTACCGGCATTTGGAAAAACAGTAAGGAATATGCAGATAAAGTCCGAGGGACATCAAATATCACAGCCTTTTTCATGAATCGTTCATTTCTATGCAGTATACTATATTTCGTAGACCGGGGCAAGGCCGAGGCCGATGCCCTGATTTTGAATGGAGGATTCCTTATGGATTACAACAACTATGACCGCAGCTATGCGGAGCCTTCGATGAGCGCATCGGACTATATGACCCGCACCTACCGCTGGATGGCCGGCGGCCTGCTCGTCACCTTCGCAATGGCCTATATCACGGCGACTACACCCCTTATCTATCTGGTCAATTCGCTTTACTTCCTGCTTACCATCGGTGAGCTGGCGCTGGTGTTCATGCTCAGCGCCCGGGTGCAGAAGATGTCCATCGACGGTGCAAGAGCCGCGTTCTTCGGATACGCCATCTTAAACGGCATGGTCCTGAGCTACTACTTCCTGATGTTCTCGGTAGGCACGCTGGTCATGGCCTTCCTCGCCACGGCGGTCTACTTCGGCCTCATGGCTGTGTACGGCACCACCACCCATAAAGACCTCACCGGCTGGGGTCCCCGCCTCATGATGGCTCTGGTGGCCATGATCGTCACCAGCCTCGTGGGTGCGCTCTTCGGCTTTGGCTTCGGTGCCTCGGTGCTTTACTGCGGCATCGGCCTGGTGGTGTTCATGCTGCTCACCGCCTATGATACCCAGAAGCTCCGCCAGATCTACGCCTACTATGCAGGCGACGCCGAGCTGGCCGAGAAGGCTTCCATCTACGGCGCACTGACCCTGTATCTGGATTTCATCAACATCTTCCTGTACGTCGTCCGCCTGCTGGGCGTGAACAGCCGCAGCCGCAACAACTAAATAGGACTTTTGGCCCCTGTCCGGAACGCCGGATGGGGGTCTTTTGCACTGTGATTGACTTGATGAAACGGGGATGCTATAATCAAATAAAAAGAAAGAAGGCCGGTAGAGCGTGGAATTGACGATTGAAAACCTGCGCACACTATCCTGCAGTGGGCAGATATTCCTGACAGCACACTCGCAGGCCCGGCTTTATGAACGCGGCATCCGTTTGGCTGATATTCGGCAGGCTATCCAGAGCGGAAAAATCATCGAATATCGCCCGGACGACTACCGGTGTCTATCCTGTCTGGTACTTGGCGTCAATCTGGCGGGCCGCTGGCTCCATGTGGTGTGCGGCATCCATGAGGATGCGCTGTGGATATTGACCGCCTATTGGCCTGACCTGGACCACTGGAATGCCTCTTATACAGAACGAAAGAAGAAAGGGGAATAAGGCATGACCTGCTTTTTCTGCAAGGGCGAAATGAAGCCTGATACTACCATTCATACCGTACAGCTCAAAAACTGTGTCGTTGTCATCAAAAATGTCCCCTGTATGAAGTGTGAGCAGTGCGGTGAGGTCGTTCTGTCGGCAGACACGATAGAAAAGATAGAGCATATTTTGCAGACTGTGGAAAAGGCGGTGGCGGAAATCACGGTGGTGAATTTCCCGGACTGCGCTGCATAAAAAGAACAATGCAACAGGTAAGGCCCCGGTCATCCGGGGCCTTTTTGCGTCCTTTCTAATAAAGGATGAATAAACCCCGCTCTGCCGCTCCAAACTACCACCAAAGAAACGATTCCGTACACAAAATGGATTGGAGTAACGAACGATGGAGCAATTCAGAAAGTTTTTGCGGGACAAAGCCTTTGCGCTGGTGCTCACCGCCTGCCTGCTGGCGGCGGCAGCGGCCGGGGTGTGGGCTGTGCGCACGGTGCGCAATGAGCTGAAGCAAGATCTGGACGCGGTGCGAAGCCCGTCCAGCACCGCCCCCGGCATCGACGAGGGCATCAACACATCGCCCGGCGTCGCCGGAGAGGAGGAAGCCGAATGGCAGCAGCAGAACGCACCCGCAGCAAACAGTGTGGCCAATGTGCCAAAAGCCGACAGCTCGTCCGGTGGGGCTGCGTCCTCTTCTGGTGCGCGGTCTGGCTCTGGTTCGGTGCGCGAACCCTCCGCGCTGCAAACCGAGTCCTCGCCTGCCAGCAGTTCGGCTGCGCCTGCCTCCACGCAGCCTGTCTCGGGGCGCGTCTTAAACAGCTACAGCGGCGATGAGCTGGTCTACAGCAAGACGCTGGGCGACTGGCGTACCCACAACGGTGTGGACTACGCCGCCGACAGGGGCGCGGAAGTGACCGCCCCGGCGGCAGGCAAGGTGGTGGAGACCGGCACGGACGACAAGTGGGGGCCTGTGGTCGCCATCGAAGATGCCTCCGGCAGGATCTGGCGGGTCTGCGGCACGACGGACGCCAAGGTGAAGAAGGGCGACACCGTCTCGGCCGGGCAGACCATCGGCAAGGTGGGCAGCGTGAGCTGCGAGTGCGCCGAGGAGAGCCACATCCACTTGGAGGTCATGGAGGGCGAAAAGTATCTCGACCCCATCAAGGCCATGAAATAAGCAAAATTTTCCGGGCAGGTGCAGCAGAACGCTGTACCTGCTTTTTTCACATTGCTTTTGGCGGTCGATTCTGGTATGATAAACTAGAATAAGTGTGAAGACAGAAGAAAAAGCGGAGGAAACGAAACATGAAGGTCTTAGTGGTAGGCGGCGGTGCTGCCGGCCTGATGGCGGCGGGCGCGGCCCTGCGGCAGGGGCATGAGGTGACGGTGCTGGAACATATGGAAAAGCCGGCTCAGAAAATTCTCGTCACCGGCAAGGGCCGCTGCAATGTGACCAACGACTGCACCGCAGAGGAATTTCTGCACCATGTGCGGACGAACCCCCGCTTTCTGTTCTCGTCGCTGGGGGCTTTCCCACCGGCCAGGACGATGGAGCTGTTCGAGTCTCTCGGTGTGGAGCTGAAGGTGGAGCGCGGCCGCCGGGTGTTCCCGGTGTCCGATAAGGCCGAAGAGATCCGGCAGGCTCTTCTGCGGTACGCAGACGGAGCGGACATCGTCCGCGACGGGGCAAAAAAGCTGCTGCTGGAGCCGCTGACCCAGCCGGAAGAAGCGCCTGCTGCGCCGGAAAATCCGCGCCACCCGAAAAAGAAAAAGCCCGGCCCGGCCTATCGCTGCGTGGGTGTGCGGGGAACTTCGGGCCGGGAGTACAAGGCGGACGCCGTTCTGGTGGCAACGGGCGGCCTGAGCTACCCCACCACCGGCTCCACCGGAGACGGCTACAAGCTGGCCCAGCAGGCGGGCCATACCCTCGTGGAGCCTGTCCCCAGCCTCGTCAGCCTCGTGAGCCACGATGCCGACTGCAAAAAGATGATGGGCCTCGCCCTCAAGAATGTGACCCTCACCCTCCACGAGGACGGCAAACCTATCTTCGAGGAGCAGGGCGAGATGCTGTTCACCCACTTCGGCATCAGCGGGCCGCTGACCCTCAGCGCGTCGAGCCATCTGGGCGACATGAAAAAGCACAAGTACGAAGCTTTTATTGATTTGAAGCCTGCCCTCAGCGAGGAACAGCTTTATGACCGCATCACCCGGGACTTTGCCCTTCTGGCGAACCACGCGGCGCAGGGCGCACTGGTGAAGCTGCTGCCGTCCAGTATGCAGCCGGTCATGGTGGCCCGCTGGGGCATCGACCCGGCCACCAGGGCAAACCAGATCACCCGGGAGCAGAAGCGGGAACTGGTACAGCTGATGAAGCACTGGCGGGTGACTATCGACGCCCGGGGCGATTTGGCCCACGCAGTCATCACGTCGGGCGGCGTGTCGGTGCGGGAGGTGGACCCCAAGACCATGCAGAGCAAAAAGGCCCTCGGCCTCTACTTTGCAGGCGAGGTGCTGGATGTGGATGCCTATACCGGCGGCTATAACCTGCAGATCGCATTCTGCACGGCACAGAGTTTTGCGAATCATCTGGAATGACCGCTATAGAAGGAGATATAAAAATGATTTCTGTTGCAATCGACGGGCCTGCGGGCGCAGGCAAATCTACGCTGGCGCGGCGTCTGGCTGCGGACTTCGGCTACATTTATGTGGACACCGGTGCGATGTTCCGCACCATTGGCCTTTACGCCCTCCGCGCGGGCAAGGACCCGAAGGACAACGAGGCGGTCAATGCCCTGCTGCCCAATATCACCCTCGAATTTGCTTTTATCGAGGGCGAACAGCATATCTATCTGAATGGCGAGGACGTCAGCACGGCCATCCGCACCGAAGAGGTGGGGATGGCGGCTTCTGCCGTGGGTGCAAATCCGGCGGTGCGCGCCTTCCTGCTGGAGATGCAGCGGGACATGGCCAGGACGCAGAACATTCTGATGGATGGCCGCGACATCGGCACCGTGGTGCTGCCCAATGCGACTGTAAAGATCTTCCTCACCGCCAGCCCGGAGGCCCGCGCCACCCGCCGCTGGAAGGAGTACCAGCAGAAGGGCATCGACACCCCCTACGAAGATGTGCTGGCCGACGTCAAGCAGCGCGACTATCAGGACACCCACCGCGCCGCAGCCCCCCTCAAGCAGGCAGACGACGCCGTGCTGCTGGACACTTCGGAGCTGAACTTCGAGCAGAGCTTTGAGGCCATGAAGAAAATGATCACGGAGAAGGTCGGATGATACTATATTATATTCTGGTCCCGCTGGCATGGCTGGTGTTCCACATCGGCTTCCGCGTCCGGTGTGAGGGCAGGGAGAACTTGAAAAAAATCGGCACGAAGGGCTGCATCATTGCCCCCAACCACATCTCCGCCATCGACCCGGTGTTCGTCGTCATCACCCGGTTCTGGGGCCAGCGGATGACAGTGTTCGCCAAGAAAGAGCTGTTCGAGATAAACGCATTCCTGTCGTGGTTCTTCCGGTGCGCCGGTGCAGTCTGTGTCCGCGGCACGAAAGAAGAGGTCAGCGTCATCGACGACACCGTGAAAAAGTGTCAGGAGGGCGGCACACTGCTGCTCTTCCCGGAGGGTACGCGGGAGCAGGAGAATAAGTTCCTTCCCCTCAAGAGCGGCCTCTTCGTCATCGCGGCGGCAGCAAATGTGGACGTCGTGCCTTGCCGCATCTACTACGACACCCCCGATGGTAAGATGAAGCTGTTCTGCAAGGTGCGTGTCATCTTCGGCGAGCCCATGCCCGCTGCACAGTTTGCAATGGAAGGCCGCCGCGACATAAAGAAGCTGCGGGAAAATAAACAGGCCGTTCTGGATGCGTGGAGTAAATTGTAAGGCGGCTTGCCCTCTCCGTCATCGCAAGCGATGACGGAGAGGTTGAATTTAGGAGAGCACAATGGAAATCAGACTTGCAAAGACTGCGGGTTTCTGCTTCGGCGTGGACCGCGCGGTCAAGCTGACCTACGGTCTGCTGGATGAGGGCCGCAAGGTGGCCACCCTCGGCCCCCTCATCCACAACCCCCAGACCGTGGAAGACCTCGAGCGCCGGGGCGCACTGGTAGCAGACACCCCCGCTGATGTCCCTACGGGCTACGAGGTGGTCATCCGCAGCCACGGCGTCCCACGCAGCATTTACGATGAGCTGGACGCCCGGGGCTGTACCTATCACGACGCCACCTGCCCTTTCGTGAAGAAGATACAGAAAGTCGCTTCCGAGGCCGAAGCCGCCGGTGCGACACTCGTGGTGGCTGGTGACGTGTCCCATCCGGAGGTGCAGGGCATCGTCGGACATACCCGGGGAGAGGTATTCGTTTTCAGCGATTTGGACCAGTTGAAGGCGTGGAAAGGGCCTTCTGACCCCCAAAAGCCCATTTTTGCAGTTGCACAGACCACATTTCAGGTAACAAAATGGCAAGAAAGTTCGGAGTTTCTCAAAAAAGCCTATACAAACGCCCGAA
>OGQL01001061.1_pt1 | contig 21480 bp, 36 predicted proteins | sample 1553211 | NCBI WGS metagenome assembly OGQL01 (sample SAMEA2579942, study PRJEB22360) | human gut metagenome
CTTTTGAATCTATTTTTCCATTTTTCGTTTTGAAAAAAATATGATGTAATTGCTCGTAAAACGTTCTATTTTGCGTGTTTTGGTCTGTTCATTGTCATTATCCTAGAAATTATCTAAAATGTAATACAAGCCAATCTGTGAGCTTATAGGGGTATTATATAGGAGGGCGTACCTCGTCAACAACCAAACAAAAAAAACCACTCGTTTGAGTGGCGTGTAAATGAAGAGTAATGACCTCGCTTTCTATTTAATTAAATTTTGTTCGTTTATAGTTTCGATTGCTTTTTTAACTTGTTCAGGTTTACCAGTTATAACTAACTTTATTTCATCTTTACGTTCAGCGTGTTTCTTTCCTGATTTGAATAAGAACCAACTATAAAGGATAAACGCTATAACATAAATAATATAATTTAATATGATTTTACACCTCTTTCATTTCTTCAAGTGTTTCTTCTACTGTTTTATGTAAGTCGTAGTAGAATACACCAGTATAGTGTTTGTCTTCTTCTTTAGTCCAATTTTTATAATCGGTATCGTCCATGATTTCATTAACCATTTCAGAATGTTCGTTTAGATTTGTAACAAGAATTTCTAGGGCTTTTTTAGACGCTTTATGCCATTTTGCCGTGAATTCGTACGCCTTAGCAACTTCTTGAAGCATACTAAACAAGTCAATGTATTGGGCTTTAGCATAAGCAGGTACTTTACTTTCATCTGTTGGAAAATGTTCGTCTACTTTTTCATCATGTAATTTCAAAGTGTCGTTAAGTAGTTCGATTTGATTTTTTAATTTCATTTTTTTATTCCTCTTTCTTTCTTACGCTTGCATTCCAGTTAATTTGTTTAAGTATTTCGTTTTACGGTCAATGTGATACTCTAGATTGTTACCCCAGCGTGTTTGTAATGAAAGTTTTAAACATTCAATAATATAGCTTTTAAGTGTTCCGTTTGTGTTGACATCATCTAATGTATAGAAGTATTTTCCTTGCGTTCCCTCACTTGCGTTGTATTCATTAAGTTCAAAGATTTCATTCTCTGCAAAGGCTTCGAGTTCTTCTTTTTTTAAGTTATTGAAGCCACTTGAAAAGCGGATAAAGTTCAATGTGTTATCATTAATCATAATAGTTACCTCTTAATTTTATAATATTTGTGTTATCTGTGATTGTATTGGCATAGATATAATGCTCGTCGCTCAAGAGCTGTACAGCCCTGTATAAGCTGTTTTCTGTTTCTTCGGTACAAATTACCATGAGTTCTACTTCAAGCGTTCTAAACGACTGATAAATGGCTGAATTGTTGCTTACTTGACTAACAACAGGGTGTATTTCAGCAAACATCAAGCCCATTGGTTCTCTTTCATAGTCTAAACTAACGGTAAAGCCTAACTCTTGTAAGAACTCTTTAATATCTAACTTTTTATTTTGTAAGTTTATCATTTATTCCCCTTTATAAGTATCTAACAACCATTCTACACGACTAAAGAACCATTCCACACGACCCTCTTTGCTGAAATATTCAAGGTTTTGGACGTTCTGTTTTTTAATGAAGTTGTATAATGCTGTTTCATTAATATCTATAAACGCGTTACCGTTGATGAAGTTAAGAGCTTCAACAATTTTATCAGCTAAATTGGCTTTTTCAGCGAACTTTTCAGCCTTACGAGCTTTAGGAGTGTCTACATTTTCGTTACGAACCAAACGCAAGAAATAAGACTGTTCAGGTAACATGTTTAACTTTCCTAGCGTGTTAATAATAATCATGTCAGCCACTTCACGGTTAATTACTTCATCTTTTTCGAGGTTTAGACCGTATTTTTTGTTTGTGTTGCGTTGATAGTTGTTAATATGCTGTTTTACTTCTAGTAAATCGTGGATAGTGTTCAAAGTGATAATAGGCATGTTTTTAAGTGCATTTAATGTTTCTTTAGCGATTTTCATAGTTTGTATGTATTCCTTTCAATTAATTCCATTAAGTTAGTAAAGTCAATAGCGAACAGAGGAGGAACAAGTTCCCTCACAAGTTCCTTTGCTTCCTCTACTCGTCCTTGTAGACTCAATTTGTCTACTTCATCAAGTATCATTTCATAATCATATCCCATGGCTGAACTCCTTTAGAATGGTAATTGGTCGTCAGGGATATCAGCAGGAGCGCTTCCACCAAATAAGTCAACCGTATTGTTTTGTGGTTCATTATTGTCACGGTTTAAGTTAAATTCAGGCGTTACTTTAGCATACGAAGCATTATAATAAGTTTTGTCGCCTTTTGTTTCGGATTTGATTTGGTCAATAAATACTGTTACGATGTCGCCATAATTTACGCTATCAGGTAACCAAATACCTCCGATATAGTGGTCAAATGGGTACGCTTTGAATGATAGAACTTTTTTAGTTCCGTTTGATGTTTCAACTTGTTTTGTGTTAATTTCGTTTACTTTTAAAGTTTCAATAATTTTCATTTTTTTATTTTCCTCTCTTTATTTGATAGTTTAATTATAACTTATTTACTTCATCTTGTCAAGCGTTAAGCATTCATATTTACTTTTCCTTGTTTGCAAAGTTCATTGGCTTGGTCGCTTGAGATTTCTTTATTTGCTACCTTCTTTTTTAAGTCGCTCAAATTGTATTGATAGTTTGGTTTTGGTCGTGATTTCATCTGTGTAGCATTATTTGGACCTTTATTTGTACTATCGGCGTCTTTGGTATCGTCTAATTTCAACGCTTGACCGTAGGCATATTTACTTGCGTATGATTGACTAGCACCAGTTGCTTGCGCTTTATCCATACCTTTCTTATTGATGTCAATAACTGCCCAACCGTCACCGCTTGCGATGTCATTAGGGTTATCAGGGTCAAAGATGTCAATATGAACGTGCAACATCAGCTCGTTGTTCATTTCTAACATTTCAGTTGTCGCTTTTTCCATAAGACCGAACTGTAATAACAAAGGCTTCAAAGCCGTTTGAATATCCTCGTTATTTCTGAAATTGTACTTTCCAAAGCTGTTATATTGGCTTTTTGGTACTTTAATTTCATTGATTAATTTTAGAACTTTGCTTTCCATTATAGGCTAACTCCTTTATTAATATGTTTTTTGTACATTTTCCACAACCATTTAAAGAACCCTCTGATGTATCTTCCAAGTTCTTCGGCTACATTTTCAACGGCTTTAAACACAAGCCAAATAAATATAATTGTTAATAATAAAGTCAACATTTTTTTATTCCTCCGATGTATTCATGTATTTGTTTTAATTGTTCTTTACTATCTTTTTGCGTGTATTTTCCTTTTCTGCCTGTTTTTGTTTTCTTTTCAGCAGGTGGGAAGCCTTTAGCGTTAAAGTATTGTCTTACATACTCAAAAAATGTTAGTGCATTAGTATAATTGTGTTCGCCTATCATTTTATGATACTCTAAGCTAGTTTCACGCCATTTATTGAAGTCGTTCCAATTCAGAATCATAATTTACCTCTTTAATAAACCAACCATTCAATGGCTTGTCTTTATTCACCCATAATTTTAAATAACTTTCTGTAACACCGAAGTGTTTCGCCATATCCTCAAAGGTTTTAAACCATAAGAATTTTTGACGATTTAAAGCGCAATATTTAAACACGTTTCGCTTCCTCTCTTCTTCTAAGTTCTTCTAGTTCTGCTTTTCTGCCTTTGAACTCCTCAAAGATTGATTTTTGAAGTGCTACCCAATCTTCTGCTTCAGACCGTTCAAAACCCATTTTAACAGCCATGTCGATGTAGTCGTTATATTTGCCCATATCTTTTTCATACGGTTCATCTGGCTTTTTCCCTGCCCTTACAGTGTACTTTAAAGCGTTAGTTAGTGCAAAACCTTGACCAGTTGTAAAGTTATACTTCCAAAATTTTAAGTCCCATTCAGAACCCCAAATCAGGAACTCTTCTAATTGGATACCGTATTTATTCGCGTAATAATCTTGTGCCATTTATTTAACCTCAAAAATCTTTCTATTTTCTTCATCAAATACAATTACCATTGCAATTCTTGGGTATGTTTCCATATCCTCTTTTATACATTCTACTGCACTTCGTAAGTCTTTCATTTCGTAAAGCCAATCTTTTGAACCGTCATCTAATATGTATTTCACTTTAATCATTATCTTTTAGCCTCCTTTATTTTGTGTATTCTTCAAATTTTGTGAAACGTGGATATTTGGCTGCTTTTTCAATTTGTTTCATGTAAAACTGATATTTAGCTTTTCCTACTTCATCATTTCTGAAGTAAACAGCTGTATGATAACGACGTTCAACTCCTAAGCGTTCAACTACATCAAGACCAAGTTCTGTTTGTAAAAGTTCTACTAAAGTTCTTTTATTTGATTTAGGTGTTGAGCCTGTCATTCCTTTAAGTGATTCTTGTAACTTTTCCGCTAACATGTTATTCTCCTTCGTTTCTATAAGATTATTTTATCAAAGGCTTTGCTATTTGTCAATTACAGTTGTGTTTCATTTCAATATAATCTTTGTAACACTCTTCTGAACAAAAGACTTTTTTGGCATTACATTGTTTACCACACATTTGGCATTCCCCGCCCTCTAGGATAAAATGAACGTTTTGTAATGCCCATTCATCACACCAAAATTCTAAAGTGTTGTTTGCTTGTTGTTCTTCCATGCCTAGGTTGTCAACCATATATTTGAAGCATAAGGACAATTTAGCCTCAAACTTGCTTAGATGTTCCTGCATGAACTCATATAATTCTTTTATGTCAGTTTTTGATTTTTTGAATTCTTCTAACTGTTCTAGGTCCGTCAATCGTGGTGGATATTCTCTTTTTGTTCCGTCGTCATAATGATATACCACTTTCTCAATTGCCATTATTTAATACCTCTTTCTTTGATTTTGTTTGCTACTACTTTGTAATACATTCTTGTTTCATTGATGAACATCTCGTCAACTTTACCTTCTTTTTGGCGTTTCCCTTTTTGTTCTAAGTCGTCTAATAACTTAACAAGCCCTTTTGCTGTGAACTTTTCAATGAAGCGTTCCATTTCTTCTTTCTTGTCTGCTTTAACGCCTGTTAAACGCTCATAGAGAACGACTAAGACATCTAGCATAGAAATGTCCTCCATTTGTTTATAATAGCTATAAACGCTATTTAAAAGCCCTATAAGCATATCTTTTTCAATATCTGTTACTGGTTCTTTTTGTTGAAGTCTTACTGCTATTTTATTAAGTGTTTCAAGTGCTACTTTCATTTTTTTGTTTCCCTCTCTTAACTTGATGACTTAATTGTACAAAAGAAAAACCACAATGTCAAATACAAAGCGGTTAATCGTTTGTTATATTTACTTTTCCTTGTTGTTGCAATGATGTTAAAAGACTTTCAGCGTCCTTTGTTGTTTCTTCGTATTCTTCGCCCTCTTTTTGTTCCTCCTCTAGTATCTCTTTAGGTTTGTTTCCTGTGGGGTCTATGATTTGGAATTGGTCCGCTACATAACCCAGACAAACCTCTTTGTCATAAGCGTAGTTACGAGCCTCAACAGTTAAAATTGAATACTTGCTATTCTTTCCCATTTTAGGGCTAAGACATAAACAGAACTCAAACCATGCACCAATTGCCGAACTACCTAAGGCATGTGTACTTCTAACCCTAAAACTCTTTTCCTCAAGTGATTGATTGTTCGTGTCTTTTCTAGCGTGAGCAATTAAAAGGAACGTTACATCATTTAGGAGCAATTTCAAGCGTGTTATGTTATTCAAGACATCATTCATACTTGACATATCATTTAGAGTGTTTCTGTCTGTCAGCATGTCTTTTAAGTTGTCCAAGATAACAAACTTAATGTTATTCTCTTTGATGAACTTATAAAGTCCATTCATGTGGTTTGTATTGTCTAGCTTAAAAATCCCCCCTGTAATGAAATGCAAATTGTCAGGAACATCACTATAAGCCTTTAACCGTTGATGTAGAACGAAGTCAGTATCCTCATTGTCAATTATAAGCACGTTCGCTTTTTTAGTTTTAAAATAGCCAAAGGGTACACCTTTAGCTACACTCAATGCCATTTGTAGGGTTGTAGAACTCTTAAAAGACTTTTGCGGTGCAATTGTTAGACCTGCCTGACCTCGTGGTATTAAGTGTTCTATTAGCCACTCATTCCCGCCTTTGAAGTCCTCTTTTTCTTGTAGTTCTTTAGCTGTTATAACACGTTCAAACAAGTCTTTCATTTTAGTAAACCCCTTTTACTTTATAGTCAATAAAAATGATGTTTCTATCACGTAGCGGTTTAAAATAAGTTTTAAAATTATAATCAGGATAGATGTTTTTTAATTTAACTACCCAATACTTAGTACGTTGAACCATTTGTTCCCAGTTTTTAGCTTCAAAAATATCTTTGTTAATTGCTTTGATGTCGTCTTTAATTGTCATTCGAAAAACCTCCATAGTGTAATAATAAGAGCGATTATAAGTAAAAAGTCAACTATAAAAATAAATGATAAAATTATAGTGACAAAAGTTGCTAAAATTGTCAATCAATAACCTCCTTTTAATAAATTTACCAAACCTAGAATAAAGCAACCTAGACAGCATAAGAACCAAACTCCATAAAGTGAACCGTCTACACTCGCCATAATTCCAAACATGGCTGACATTATCCAATAAATGATAAACATTTCATTTACCCTCTTTCTTTTTATCTATGCTTTAATTATAGCTGAAATAATATTACAATTCAAGCTATCAAATATTTCTTTTTAGTTACCTTGCTAAAGGGTATAACTACCCACGCAAACGCAGTTTTTATTCCCCCCTCTTGAACTAATTAATATGTCAGCGCTAGTAACTCAATCAGTCCTCACATCAATTCGGCTATGATGAACACCCAAGCGGTAACTTCTTATTTAACTTTGCCTATGTTGGGGGAGCGTTTGAAACTTGCTTTCAGTGACATCACACAGGGCTACCGCTTTGCCTAACTCATTACTCGCGCCTTATTCAGTACGGTTTTCATATACTCAATTCCTAAGACATCAGACAAGCCTTAGGCGTATTCAATTTTTATATATTTATTATAACATACGTTTTTTCAAAATCAAGTAAAAAAATCAGGGTCAAAAATACAAGAATGGCTCAACCACGCTGATAGTTAGTATTATATTATTTTTTGGTTACAAATTATTTAATTAAATTGTAAACTATCTAAATCTTTTGTAGGTACAATAAAAGTCATAACTAAAAATGGGTATGCTATAATAATACCATAATCAATGAGGGAGGTAAAGACATGGCAGAAAAAAACATCTATTTTGTTAATGATGAAGTAGAGTTGAAACAAGTTTTAGAATTTATTGACAAAACTGATTACGGCGTTAACATTGACAAAACACGCGAAGATGTTTATGCGGTCGTGACTTCTTATAGCCTCCCTATTTAAGAGGGTAGAAATGAAAAAAATTTTAGCTATTGACTTCAGTACAGCTAGTAAGAAAGACGAGGGAACTGGGTACGCCTTTAGAAAAGACGGACAATTATATGTCGGTTCCATTAAAGCATATAACGCAAAGAAAAACGCGTGGGAACGTACTTTTGACATTGTGAACGCAATTAAAGATATCATAGATGAGTTTGACTTAAAAGATTATCATCTAGCTATTGAAACGCCTATCATGGGAAGAAATAGAAAACACAGTATTACATTGGCTAATTGTAACGGTTATTTTATTGGTGCTATTGACGGTCTAGTAAATGGCTATACTTTTATTGATAACTCTAAGTGGTGCGCCTATCATCTTATTTCAGGCAAACGAGAACAACGCAAAAAAGAAAGTCTTGAGCTTTTAAAGGAAACAGGCTTTGTTGATTCTAATTGCAAAGATGATAACATGGCAGACGCTTATAACATCTTAACATATTGCGAAAATTTGGGTTAGTTGTTCCCTTATAAAAACAATAATAATAAATGGAGGTGGTAACATCAAAGTATCACAAAACGGTTTGAATTTGATTAAAGAGTTCGAGGGTTGCCGTTTGACTGCTTACAAACCAGTACCGTGGGAACAAATGTACACAATCGGTTGGGGTTATTATGGAGTGACAGCAGGAACAACATGGACGCAAGCACAAGCAGATAGTCAGCTAGAGATTGACATCAATAATAAGTATGCACCTATGGTTGACGCTTATGTAAAAGGCAAAGCAAATCAAAATGAGTTTGACGCCTTAGTTTCATTGGCTTATAATTGTGGTAATGTTTTCATTGCTGACGGTTGGGCAGAGTTCTCACACGCTTATGTCGCTTCAATGATTCCGAAGTATTGTAATGCAGGCGGTCAAGTCTTACAAGGTTTAGTACGACGCAGACAGGCAGAACTTGACTTATTTAATAAACCAGTTACTGGAAATTCAAATCAAAATAATCAAACAGGAGGAATTATTAAAATGTACCTTATTAAAGGACTAGACAACAGCGGTAAAGAAAAACATTGGTTTGTTTCTGACGGTGTAAGTGTTCGCCACGTTCGGACGCCTCGAATGTTACGCAATTACAAAAACGAGTTTGGTAAACTTAACCTACCAATTGATACAATGTATATCACAGAAATTGAAGCAGAGTTTGGACGTAAATTTGACGCGAAAACAGGAGAGTTCAAATAAGGAGGAGTGAATGAGTTTATTCAATCTATCGCGTAGAGCGGAAGATGTGAGCTTTTCTACTTTCACGGTCCAAGACCCAACGACTGATTTGTTATTGGGTAAACTCTTGGGCTTAGTTTCCTATTTTGACAATGTTGATTATTCTGAAGCGTCTAAACTAGAAGACTTATTCTATTGGTCTTTACAAGGTAAAGAAGTTTATCGTGTTTGGTATGGTGGTTTCAAGTATTACGCTCAAAGAGTAAATGCAGACCAGTTTAACATTGTAGTCAGAGAACCGAACCGCAGGGAAGTCACTATTAGAACAAGCGACTATGAAATGTTGCTAAACCCTTTCTATGGTGCTAACCCTCAACGGTTTGGGGTAATGTTTGGAATGGCTAGTAATGGAATTGGTAGACGACTTGATTCTCAAGCTCAAATCAAAATCTATTGGAAAACTAAGGTTTCTAGTGGTTTGAAAGAAGTTTGGGAAAGAATTCGTGAACGTTTAACGCAACAGCAACAACTTGCAAGAGAGTTCAACGGTGTGTCCGTTATTGGTTCAGATGACGATATCAAACAGATTCAGCCAGATTACAGCGGTTCGCTACAAAATGACGCAAATCTAGCAATTGAGATTGCATTGAGTGAATACGGAATACCAAGAGAATTGTTATATGGACAAAGTAATGAGGTTACTATTATTGCGTTCGCAATTCAAAAAGTGTTACCGCTACTAAAACAACACGATAAGAACATTGTTTTCAACCAAGAAAATTTTGTAGCTTATATATCAACAACAGCCAAGGGAGGAAATATTGAAAGTAAAAGCAGTAAGAGGGATAGCGAACCCCTTGGGAACGATTGATTCTCACGGTACGGTTATTGAGTCCATTGCTAACGCAGGGGACGGAGTAGATATCCTAAACCGCCATAGAGAGAAGATTGGTTCAGGGTTTGTTCATCTCGAGGGGGACAATGTAATCTTGACAGGTTACGTTGACGAAGAACAATACACAGCCGAAAAGATTGAGGAAACAGGTTTGTCAGTTGGTTTTAATGCTAACGGTATGAAAGCACGTGAAATTGACGGAGTAGGCTATTACAAAGATGTTACAATTACGGAGGTGTCACTTACTCCGTTACCAAGTAATAAAGGTGCTAAAGTGACAAAAGTACGAGAAGAAGAAAAAGGAGAACAAAAACAAATGGGTGCAAACGAAACACAAGAAATCATGAAGCAAGCAATCGAAGCAGGTGTAAAAGTTCGAGAACTTGAAGCTAAAGTGACAGAGCTTGAGAAAGAACGCGAAGAAGTTAAAAAAGAACGTGAGGCTTCAATTCCTAGCGAAAAACCAGAAGATGTAGAACATAAATTTATGCGTGAACTCGGTTCAAAAATGGCTGAAATGCCTGAACAAGGTTTTTTGCGTGAATTTGCTAATGGTGCAGATTTGAACGTAGTAAACTCTCTAGGGTCTATCACATCTAAATATGCACGTAAGTCAGGTATCTATGACGGTGCTATGAAAGCACGATTCCAAGGTTTGACACTTGCAGAAGACGGTGTAGATGATACATTTATCTCTGGTACTTTTAAAGCAGGTACAGATAAAAATAAAGCTCAAACAGCTTCTAAACGCTCACTACGTCCACAAATGGCTGAAGCATACTTGCAAATGGACAAAGCAACTGTTCGAGGTGTAAATGATTCAGGTGCGTTATCTGAATATGTAATGTCTGAAATGGTAAACCGTGTTATTCAAAAAGTGGAATACAACATGATTCTTGGTTCTGCTGACGGTTCAAATGGTTTCTATGGTTTGAAAACTGCCGCAGATGGTTGGACAAAACAAATTGAGTACACAGACTTGTTTGAGGGTATTACTGACGCAGTTGCTGAATGCTCAATTTCTGACGCAATCACAATCGTTATGAGTCCACAAACTTTTGCAGAGTTGCGTAAAGCTAAAGGAACAGACGGACACTCACGATTCAACGAGTTGGCGACAAAAGCCCAAATTGCTCAATCGTTTGGGGCAGTTAATCTTGAAACACGTGTCTGGATGCCTAAAGACGAAGTAGCGGTATACAATCACGACGAGTACGTACTTATCGGAGATTTGAACATGGAAAACTATAACGACTTTGACCTACGTTATAACGTGGAACAATGGCTTTCTGAAACTCTTGTGGGTGGTTCTATCCGTGGTAAAAACCGTTCAGCATACCTAAAAAAAAAGGGTAGTTTAGGTGTCTAAATAAGAAAGGGGTAAATAATGGCTGATTTTAATATTACAGACCGTTATGCCCAACAAATTAAGAATGTGACTAGTACAGAGGGACTTGGGGACTTGTTCCCTCTCTTGTCACGTATTCCTAAAGTTGGGGCAGATTTATTGCAGTCTGTTGATTTAACTGGTTTTCCTGAAGCTAAAGAGCAAGGGCAAACTGGTAGCGTGTTAGATGTAACTGAAACAAGTTATAAAATCTTGACACCTCGTGGTTTTGGTTTTGGTATCAATCTATCAGATTCAGGTAACTTGACCGCTGACGGTGTACAAAGTGCATTGCAAACCGTTCGAGATACTTTATATCAAACAATCGAAACCCACTTAATTTGGGGAGGAGTTCATAGCTCAATCGCTACAAGTTCAATTATTGGGGCTGTCAAACAGAAAGCAAGTGCAAATAAGTTTTCACAGTCAGGCGATGATATTCTTTTCGTAAAAGAAAATGATTTCACACCAGTAGTTGACGGAGTAACTAAAATTGAAACTTTGAGCTTTAAGCACTATAATGACGGAGGGGATAACATTTTTGACAAGGTGCTTATTAACCCTTACAAGGGCATTCTAGCAGGGGACTTGGTACCAGAATTTAATGTGACTAAAGACGTTCGTCATAATAAAGTACAAGTATATGGTACTATTACCGTTTGCGGTGGTTTCCTCAAAGACGGTGCTATTAAAGTTTGGAAGTAGTAGGAGGATAAAAATAAATGGCATATACATCAAAAAATGAATTAACCCACGGTTTAGGGTATGGGGTAGTGTTCACAGACCCTAAAGGGCAAACCGCAGGAATTCCAATTGCAGGCTTGCGTGGAATTGAAACAGAGAACAACCAAGAAAACACAAACTTTTATGCAGGGTTTAACGCTCCTTATCGTACAATCGCAGGAGCTAAAACTACACAAATTACAGTTAAGTCGTATGACTTGCCTGACGACTTTGCAACTCACGCGTTAGGGTTTGGAAGTGTTTCAGGGTTCTTGACTGACGATGTAGCAAATTACAAACCTTACGGTTTCGCTTATGCTGAACGTTATCGTGATGATGACGGAACAGGGTATAAAGCTACATTCTACCCAAGTGTTCAGGCTACAACACCAAGTGACACGGCGGAAGCGGACGAAGAAAGTCCAACAGGTAAAGAATACGAACACACGGCAACGGTCACAACTGGAGATTTTACACTAGGGGACAAAAAACGCTTGTTTGTAAAATTCAAAGTGTCTGACGCAGACTTAGCAAAAGGTACAAGTGGACCGGCACTAGCTTTTAAAAAGTTGTTTAATGAACTTAAACCGCTCGCTGCTACTGACATCAAAGCGTAATTTTTAAGAGTGGAGGGCTTGGAATAATAGTTCCCACTCTTTTATTTTAATTTATAAGGAGAATAGAAAAATGAAGAAAGAAGATTTTAAATTTGATTTTAAAGCATTAGAACGTATGGAAGATAACGGAGTTTACTTCGGAGATTTGAACGAACGCGATTATCACAGTTTGGCGTTGTTCTTCTGGGCTTGCGCGCCACAATATACACTTGACGAAATTCTTGGGGCTTTAATTGGTGGTTTGTTACCTGTCACAGTTGCCGAACTCATGGAACAATTGGTAGACGAAACAAAAAAAGCGATAGCACTAGCAAAGAAGAAGTAAGGGAAGACGCAAGAATTACAACGCTTGCCATTGTTAGTGCTATGACAGCTTTCAGAGTTCCCTATGAAGTATATAGCCATAGACCTTTAGGGTGGACGCTAAAACTAATTTCAACGTTGACACCTAAAGAGAAGAAGAAAACAACTGCAGATGAATTAAACAAAGCGGAGCATGTGGAGGTAGAATTATGGCAACCACCAACAAAGTAACAGGACTGGAAAAGTTCACAGAGAAACAACTTAAAAAGGTCTGGTTAGAAATGGTTGACGCTTTTAACTCTAATCAGAATACAGTTAAACGCAGTTATAAAAGTTCGTTGGGTGGAGATTTCTCTCGTTACCATGTTAAGTTTGATACTAAAAAAATCACTAAGCAAGTAACACGTTCTTACGGTTCACTAAAAAGCGGAAACATTGGTGTAGTCAACGGCTTCAAAGCTAAAGATGAAAGTTGGAGAATGCTCAATGTCTTATTACATGACCGTAGCTTGCACCAACGTTATGGACGAACGCTAGTTAAAGCCACTCACGAAATGGACGATAAAACTAAAAACATTAAGCGTAAATTAAGGAGTATAACAAACAATGGCTAAAGAAAAATACGTCATTCAGGCAGAACTGGAAACTAAAGGCGTTCTAAAAAATGCTAGGGAAGCACAAAGAGAAATCAATAACATTGGGCGTCTAGCTAAAGAAACGAACAAGAATGCTCAAATAACTGGTTCTGTTACTATGAAAGACAAAGGTATTAAAGAAACACAGAGAGCTTTAAACCTTGCTAAACAGAATGTAGATAATTTAACAAAAGCACTTGCGAACGCTAAAATGTCAGGAGCTACACAAAAACAAGTACAGGCATTAGAAAGTCAGTTAGTAAAAGCTCAAACGCAAGCAACTAGACTAAGCACAGAACTAGCTAAAGTAGGTTCAGAAAAAGGTGGAGGCTTATCAGGTGCAGTTGATAAGATGAATTCTGTAAGCGGTTCACTACTTGGTACGTTCTCAAAAGTTGGTAACGTTGTAAGTGGTATTTCATCAGCTATTGGGCTTGTAAGTGGCGGAATTTCAAAAGCCGTTGACTTGACTAGCGGGTTCGCAAACACACTAATGGACACGTATGATAAGCAAGTTCAGGCACAGAAAACACTTAGCACAACACTTTCAGACGGAGCTAAAGGATACGAACAATTTAATAGCCATATTGATAAAGGTAACTTACTCCTAAAGTCACAAAAAAATGACTTGAATGAATTAGGGGCTATGATTTCTAGTTACATGAAAGTTAGTGGAGATGAAGCCTATAAGACTGTTAATGCTATTAATGCCGTAGGGGATAGCTTAGGTCTATCAATGGACACACAAAAGCAATTTACTTATGGTTTAGCTCAAGCGTTGGGGTCTGGAACGTTACACGCTCAAGATTTCAACCAAATGATGCAATCGGCACTTGGTGCGCAGTTCCGCGATATGCTGATTCAGGCGGCGAACGAAATGCAAAATGTAGGACTGACAGCAGAACAGTTGCCTGACGCTTTGCAAAAAGGTAAAGTATCGGCAGACTTGTTGGCAAATACTTTCGGCGATAATTGGGCAAATAAAATGGCTAAAGCTCAAACAGCGCTAAAAGGTATTGAGGTTTCTACTGATGGCGTGAAACGTATGCTGAAAGACGGTCAATTGAGCGTACAAGATTTTACCAACGTGTTCGGAGAAGACTTCACAAGTACACTACTTAACGCCATGAACGCAACAAGTAACGGTGCTGTTACCATGGAAAACTTCAAAGAAAAAATGGAAGACGGAGTTTTCAGCACAGAAGTTATGAATAGAGCCATTGAATTGTTCCAACAAAAGGGGGAGCAATTGGCGTCAAGCGGTCCTAGCACTTGGGGACAAATCAGAGAAATGATTTCTAATGGTTTCAATACAAGCGCTTTGGACGGTTTCCGTAAAGGTCTAGGAGACGCAGGTATAGACATGGCTTCATTGGGTAATAACGCCACAGAAATGTCTAGCATTGTCGGCAGTCAGTTAGGTCAAATGGCAGGTCAAGCGGTCGGTGCTGTTACTAAAATCATTGACAAGAACAAAGACGGTAAAGTTTCAAATGAAGAAATGGAAACCGCAGTAAATAACGCAAAAGACGCAGTCACTAAGTTCTTTAATAAAATCAACTTTACTTCTATTCAGGGTTTCTTGACCAAAATTGGAAATGGTATTGATGAACTTGTAAGATTCTATAACTGGGCTAATGACGCTTATGGAGCTGTTCAAGACTTGTTAAATGCCTCTAAGAATATTGGAGGTAACACAGGTTTAATTGGTAAAGCCTTAGGATTCAGAAAGAACAGTACATGGGGCGACGCTTTCAGTGATTTCCATTGGCTAACAAGTAACATTGACCCTCTAGGAATAAAAGAAAACCAAGGACTAGGGCAAAAACTTCTGGGTTCTAGAAACGGTCAAATTCCATTAGACTTACAATTCTTTGCAGGCGGTAGGGAAGCAATCAATAAAGCTGTTGACGCTGTACAACCTTATGCACGAGGAAACAAAGGAACAACAGCAACACCTAGCATTGGAACACAAGACAATTCTAAACAAGACATCAAAATCTATGTACAATCTAGTGCAGACGGTCGTAGAATTGCCAAAGAGATTTATAACAAACTGGAAAGAAACGGGGTTAAATTGAACAAACGTTGATTTATACTAAAAGTAAGCTATATAATGACCCTAGGTGGATAAAAAAGGCGCGTGAAGAAAAGAACAGGTTAGGGCATTGTGAAAAGTGTTGGAGTACGGAGCATTTAATATGTCATCACGTTATACCACTACAATGGAACAATGACATGTTAGAAGTAAACGACTTTGACAAAGAAGTGATAAATGTACCTACCGAAGTTCTTTGCCATAAATGTCATCAAGGAATGGAACGAAGCGGAGACTTAATAGATTACGCAAGAATTATAGCGGAGGGTTTAATATAAGGAGAATATAAAAATGAGTTTAATTCAAGACTGGATAGGACAAAATAAAGATAATGGCGAAATGATTAAGCTACTAAAAAAGAAAGTGGCTAAAATCGAGCATGAAATAGACTACAACAAGGCGCAAAAAATATTTGATTTCATTGAAGAATTCATGACTTTGCCTAATAACGAACGTTTTAAAATCATACCATATCATAAGGCGGTCCTTACGTTGATGTATTGCACACCTTATCAGATTGACGAGTGCGTTGTTATTGTAGGGCGTTCAAATGCTAAGTCAATTCTTGATGTCATGATAGCCTTGATTGAACTCTTTTTGTTTCCTAAGCCTAATAGTGTTATTGCTTTAATGGCTACCAAAAAGGACCAAGCTGAAAAAATTCTGATGAAGCATTTCAGAGCTATGGGAAACTGTCCAGGCACTGTCATTAATAAGTTCAAAAATCAGTTTAAACTAAACAAGGAGCAAATACTTGTAAAAGATAACTCAATACTGAAAAGCAAAGGGACGGAGATTTCTATCTATGCTAGTAACGAGGACACGCTTGACGGTGGACGCGAACAGCTTGTTATTATAGACGAGTTTGGAGCGTTTAAAAAGAACCCTCTTGTCACTATAAGACAGGGGCTAAGAAAAAATAAGGGTACGCTTTTTATATCAACCACAAACAACGTTATCCGTGGCGGTGCTTATGATGATGAATTGGAAAGTTGGAAAGAATGGGTAAAAGATGATGATTTCAGCCATTGGGTATTCTATTACGCCTTGGACGATTATGACGAAGTAAAAGACAGTTCTAAGTACATCAAGGCAAACCCAGCATTGGGATACACTTTAACACTTGAGGACATTCAAAAGGACTTTATAGGTGCAATCGGTAACCCTGTTAAAATGGCTAAAATTATCACTAAACGCTTTAACTTATCAATGACTGATAGCACCACAATCTTTACAAAACAAATTGTAGATAAATGCTTAGTACCTCCTTTAGACTTTGAGGGTCGTTTGGTTGCTATTGGTTCAGACTTTTCCGTTCGTGGCGATGTTTGGGGTACTGTGATAGGGTACAGAGAAAACGGACACTATTATTTTAAAGCTATTCCAATCATGCCAGAAAGCGCAGACGACAAGTTTAAACACTTAGGAGAGACAATAACACACGAGGGTGTAAATAACATGTCTGACGAAGCATGGGACGCTTTTATGAGTGCTATGAATGGTAGTGTTCCAATTGCGTTGAATTATGACCCTAACTATTCCAAAAATTTCATTGATAAATTCGAGCAGACTTATGACATTGAATTTTATAATAAAGTTATGCAGAACAGTTTCAAGCTATCAAATACCCTAGAAGCCACTCAAAAGCTCATGGAGGAGGGTAAAATTCATTTTGATAGTAAGTTACTAGCGGTTCATTTAATGAACGCAGAGACGAAAATAAACGATTTTGGGCTTATGCGTATTATTAAAAAAGGCTACACAGATAAGATTGATTTGGCTGACGCTTTAATCAACTTGATGTGGTGGTTCTTAGAAAGTGAAGAAAGTGAGGACTATTTCATCTAATGGCTATGACAGAAGAAGAAAATAAAAAAATGCTAGAGGCATTAAAGACACTAGCGTTTGGAGGAAAAGAAACAAAAACAGTTATCCAATATAAAAACAACGCAAACGGACGGAAAACAGAAACAGGGCGAACAGTTACCGAAGTAAACAAACTGCCAGACCGTTCGGCATTGTTGAAACTAATGGAGATTGAGGGAGTTTATGTTGACGCAAATGTGAAACTTAAACAACAAAAAGTGGACGAAGTAAGCACAGAAAAAGAACTAGTAGACTTAGTGGAGGGCTTGGCGATTGAATAAGGCTTATACTTGGAATGAAAAAACAGGGCTAGACTTTTGTAGAGAGTTGCCACAATGGAACTTGCTCACACGTTCAAACCTTAGAACGTTAGTAGGCGACGACGTGGAAGAACCTGAAAGTTTTGACCCTAGTTATTATTATAAATTGAACTCTTTAAGTAGTGCCGTTAATACTGGGCAATTCCCAGCTACTTGGCACAGACCTTATAGTCAAGGAATTAGACTTTATAACCCTAAGAACGCCACAGGAATGTGGGGGTGGAAATATTGGACTCATTGGGAAAAGTTGCCAGTTAAGCCTAATCTCACACAAGGCAATAAAATGGGCGTGTCAATGCGTTTAACTAATTTTGGTAGAAAACCCTTAGACTTTACTTTAAAACTCTTCTATGGCAATTCTGTGGTTGGTGTTGGTACTTACACAGTTAAACCTTGGGAATATGTTTTTGTAAGTGAGTTAGTTACTTTACACAATACGGAAACGGCTGAAAAACTAGGCTTATCTGTTGAACTAGACAGTACAGGACAAGAAGAACAAATTGGTTTGTTTTTCCCTAAAATTGAACCTAACAAAGTAACACCTTACGCAGTAACGGAAGAAGAACATCGCTATTTTGAAAGTAAAGGGTCATCAGATTCACGCCCTGTATACACAGGCTATTCAGATTCAAATAGTAACGACTTTAAAGATTACGTGTGGGGTGGACAGCTGAATGATGAAAGCTATGAACTTTTTGGTGGAGATGTAAAACAGAATGCAGTATGGTGCTATTGTCGCCCGTTAAACCAACGCGTATTGATTGGACTTGATTCTGACATGTACGCAAACGAAAGTGGCAGAACCATTAAATTTCACGTTTTAAACGGTTCTAAAAGCGTGTTTGACATGACAGGAAACACTTTATACCCTGAACAGTTTCAAGACGCTAGACAAGCGTTTGACGGCGTTGGTAATGATTGGGCTAGTATGCAAGAACCTTTGTATATAGTAGACGCGAACACAGCAATAGACCCAGTAGCAGGAGAAATGGCGAACGTAGTAATTGACGGAGACCACTATGTACAACCAGACGGAGGTTATAGGGTTGATGAAGTAATTCGTTCAGCAATTATCAATGTAGGTTACTCTTTAGGTCCTTACTTTGCCACAGAAAACGCAGATAAAGAGAGTGATGTTATGCGTTCAAGAGAGGGCGCAGTAAACGTTAAAGTCTTCGGAGAACCTAAGTATAGCGGTATGAACGACTGGATGAGTACATACGGACTACCAAACGGCATAGTTATGAGACCATGGCGCGTGAGAATGGTAGGCGCTGAAACTAATTTGACAAAAATTAAGGGCATTTCAATCGGTTGGTGTGTTGCAGTATTCCAAAAATTCTTGACAGGCGACTTTATGACAGAAGATTGGTTCAGAGGGTACGAAAATAAACGTACTAAAGCAATTCCGGACCGTGTTTTGTTCATCAATGACAAAGCTAGAAGGGCATGGCTTTATAAGTACAACCCTACTAAGGAGATTTGGGAACGTTCGGTAGAATACACAATTCCCGCTTCGGCTACTGCTTTTCTAAGGGCTTGGACTATTATCCCAAAGGACGGAGCTATGAACGGTCATATCGTCTTTACAGACAAGACTAATATTGACATGAAACCAAACATCAAGCCTAACTGGTTGGACTATGACGAGTTGACGCCTAAAATAGCGTATGACGAAATTAAGTATAACCCTCAAATGTTCTTGACTTTGTATAACACACGTTATCAATGGTGGGGGCTTAAAGATAATAACCCTCAAAACATGAGTTACGGCCCTTGTGTTCCGTATGAAATGGACTTTATGACAGGTCTATGTAAAATAGAAAGGATATATAAATAATGTTTTCATGGTTAAATTTCGAGGAGTTATTGATTCATAACCCTATTGAGTTGATAAACCCTAGTAAAGATACGATAAGCGTAGCAATGAGTAAAAAGCAGTATATAGAGTTTTTCAGTAACAAATACACTTATAACGGTCTGTATTATGACGAAGAAATGGACTTCTGTTTATTTTATTATGCTGACCCATTACAGAGCAACAAAGACGGAGATGTTTACGCTCAAGGGTATATTGATGTAGAGATGAAGATATACCGTGTAAAATGGCTATGTAACGTTTCTATCGGTCGTTCTAACAAATGGAATGTTTCAAAGACTGAAATGGTAGTAAATAGCAAAGCTAAGACGATTACAACCGTTTTAAATGGTGCTTTAGCTAAATGTACAAAGAACAAAGATATCACAGGTTGGGGAAACCCAAAGCCTAACGCAAATTATAAATATCAACAACCGCAATATTCTTTAAACATCGGAGTAGATGACTTTATTATCAGCGGTTACGGCTTGAGAGGACTAAAAAATGGATAGTTATTTAAACGGAAGAAAAGTAGATGTGTTAAACCCTTTAGACCTTATCGGAGTAGGTCGCCATAAGTTAGAGATACAAGTAGATAAAGAGAACTATTGGAATATGTTCAAAGAGCAGTTAATAGTTCCAACGCCACCAAATAACGGTGTAAGTAACTTGTTTAGAGGTGGGGAGATTTTACCTAGTGAAGTGTATAACGATAACTGGTATAAGACTTTTGCTTTTTATACATTTCAGGGTCAAAGTACAATCGAACGTAAAAACGATTTATACCCACAAATGAACTACTTTAAGTTTGCAAATGCCAATACAGGAACAATTGATATTCGTTGTAATCAGTTTGAAAGAGAAGTGGAACTAAAACCAAATACACGCTACACTTGGCAATTTAATGCTAAAAAAATAAAAGGGAATATGGCAACGCTTTTTGGGTTAAGTAATAATGTCTTAATTGATAACACTAAAGACATTACAATAGACGGAGAAAAAGGTGTCAAACTTGGTGTGGACGGAGGTTATAATTGGAGCAACAAAGTTAAAGACGATATTTGGGGTCTACATTACATGTCTTTTACTACTGCTTCAACGCTTCCAACTTCTAAAACTTTTAGGTTTCAAATGCAAGCAAATAGTGAATGGCATGTAAAGAACATTCAAATCACAGAGGGCGATAAACCTAAACCATTTCAATTGTCTGAAGCAGACAAATATAAGTACACTCAATATCAAATGGATAAAGGACATAGAGAAGTATATCCTAACTTTGGTTTTTATTATAGTGAAGAATTTGACTTCTGTTGCGCTTATAAGGTAAATATTCATTCAGGTTTTGAAACTACTGATTTTAACCCTACTGAACAGAGTTATACAATTAGTTGTGAAGTTGAAAACTTTGCTCAAATATTAAACCCAGTTAGAGAACATTATATAAAAGTGCCTAGCAGTTGTACTTTTGATAATAGCATACTAATGAACCCTACAACAGAATATGGAGGTAATTACTTATTAGAATGTAAAGCTAAAGGAATGCACTTAGAAGTGTTTGAACAACCTGACGGAGATTATAGTAGAAGTCTAAACAAGAAAGTGTATGCTGACTTGTATAACAACCTACAAACAAATGCGTGGAATGTTTATGGTGGTTATGTATACACAGGAGAGTTACAAACTTACGAAATAGAAAACTAATAAAGGAGAAGAAAGGTAGTGATTGAAACATTGAGAGAAATAGGGTTAGTTGTTTTTATGCAAGTACTTAGTTTAATACTGGAGTTCATTGATACTGGAACACTAAAGCCTAGTGTTAGAAAAAGAATAGCAGTAGAATTAATTGTGTTGTCTGTGTACGTAGCAGGTATGACTGTGTTCAAAGGAATGATTAGTGATGAACTGATAACATTGATTGGAACTGTTTATCTTGCTGTTGTTGTCAGTCACTTGTATAAGTTCTTAACTGATAAGCGAGAAGAAATAATGGGAGGGGACGAAGAAGAATAGTATAGTATAGTAGTGCATAGTGTAGTAGTATAGTAGTATGATGTATGACATAGCGAACGTTGCAAAAATAAAATTTGTGGCGTTTTCTATGTTTTTTTATTTTAAATTTTTTTCTTCCAAGTTTATAGGGGGTGTGATATAAAGAGGGTGGGTTTTCTATA
>OGQL01001063.1_pt1 | contig 21457 bp, 20 predicted proteins | sample 1553211 | NCBI WGS metagenome assembly OGQL01 (sample SAMEA2579942, study PRJEB22360) | human gut metagenome
AAGGCTTCGGCCTGGCGGCGTTTTTCTTCTTCAACCACCGCGGCAGGCGCCCGTTCGACAAAGCTGGGATTGCCAAGCTTGCGGGCATAGCCTTCAAGGTTTTTATTCAGCCCTTCCAATTCTTTATTCAGACGCTCGCGCTCAGCAGCAAAATCAACAACACCTTTGAGCGGAATGAGAATAATCCCTTCTTTGAATACGGATTGAACCATATCCTTGCTGATTTCAAAATTCGCCGCTTCGGCACTAATATTTTCCAAACGCGCCAATGAACAGATGACCGGGGCAAAATTATCCAAACGGCGGAGGCCTCATCGGCTCCGGCAAAACGAACCGTCAATTTGGCGGCGGCCGGAATATTCATTGAAGCGCGCAGCGAGCGGACCGCGGTAATCATTTCAATGACCCAGTCAATGTCGCGCATAGCGTTTTCATCAATTTCTTCCATCGACGGCCAAGAGGCATGAATCAACTTGACATCATGAGGCTCATTGCTCCACAGTTCGGTGGTGATAAACGGCATAAACGGATGCAGAATAACCAGAATCCGTTCCAGAACCCAGGCAAAGGTGCCCCGGGTTTCGGCCTTGGCGGCATCATCGTCACCATAGAGGATCGGCTTGCTCATTTCAATATACCAGTCGCAGAACGAGCCCCAGACGAATTGGTAAACGGCGTTGGCGGCATCGGAAAAGCGGTAATTATTTAGATTTTCAGTGACTTCGCGGGTTGCTTCTTTAGCACGGGCGATAATCCACTTATTAACCGCATTTTGGACTTTGGTTTCATCAAATCCGGCAACCGGCCGGCATTCGTTCATTTCGCCAAAGCGAGCGGCATTCCACAACTTGGTGGCAAAATTGCGGTAGCCGGCAATGCGGGCTTCCGACAAGTTGACGTCACGCCCCTGAGTTTCCATTGCCGCCATGAAAAAGCGCAAGGCATCGGCGCCGTATTTCTCAATGGTTTCCATCGGGTCAACGGTATTGCCTTTGGATTTGGACATCTTCTGGCCTTTTTCATCACGAACCAAACCGTGAATATAAGCCTTTTTGAACGGCACCCGCTTCATCATATACATGCTCATCATCATCATGCGAGCAACCCAGAAAAAGATGATATCAAAAGCGGTTATCAAAACCGAGGTAGGATAAAACTTGTCCAAATACTCGGTCTTGTCAGGCCATCCCAAGGTCGAAAAAGCCCACAGGCCGGAAGAAAACCACGTATCCAACACATCCGTTTCGCGGGTCAGTTCGACTGTTTTGCCATAGTGTTTATCAGCGGCGGCCTGCGCTTCTGTTTCATTTTCCTCGCAGAAAATTTCACCGTCGGGACCATACCAAATCGGCATTTGGTGTCCCCACCACAGCTGGCGGGAAATACACCAAGGCTGAATATTGCGCATCCATTCAAAATAAGTCTTTTCATAAGACTTGGGGACAAACTCCATTTCGCCTTCTTCAACAACCCGGATTGCCTCTTTGGCCAAGACCGGAGCATCGACAAACCACTGGTCGGTCATCAACGGTTCAATAACCACGCCGGAACGTTCGCCATAAGGAATAACCATCGGGTGGTCTTCAATTTTTTCCATCAACCCCAGCTCTTCAAGCTTTTCAATCGTCAGTTTGCGGGCGGTTTGGGTATCTATGCCCGGGAACGGCGTATTTTCGTTCAGGGTCGCATCGGGATTTAGGATATTAATCAGCGGCAGGTTATGGCGTTTGCCGACTTCAAAGTCATTAAAGTCATGCGCCGGCGTAATCTTAACCGCACCGGTTCCTTTTTCCGGGTCAGCGTGCTCGTCGGCAACAATCGGAATCGGACGGTTTACAATCGGCAGAATCGCATTTTTGCCAATCAGGTGTTTAAGCTTTTCATTATCTTTGCTGACGGCAACGGCCGTATCGCCGAACATGGTTTCGGGACGAGTGGTGGCAATATGGATAAACTCGCCGTCTTCGCCCTCAATCGGGTATTTGTAATAATACATTTTGCCGACCGTTTCTTTTTGGACAACTTCCAGGTCAGAAACGGCGGTTCCCAGTTTGGAATCCCAGTTGACAAGCTTTTTGGCCTTATAAATCAATCCATCTTTATACAGACTGACAAAAATTTTGCGAACAGCGCGGCTCAGGCCTTCGTCCATGGTAAAGCGTTCGCGGCTCCAGTCGCAGGAGGCGCCCAGACGGCGCAGCTGTTTGCAAATTGTGCCGCCGGAATGCTCTTTCCATTTCCAAACGGTTTCGATAAACTTCTCCCGGCCGAGGTCATGCCGCGAAATCCCGTCTTTGGCCAGGTTGCGTTCCACAACCATTTGAGTGGCAATGCCGGCGTGGTCGGTTCCCGGCTGCCAGAGAACATTTTTGCCCTGCATACGGTTATAGCGAACCAAAATATCTTGCAACGTATCATTAAGGGCGTGCCCCATGTGCAGGTATCCGGTAACGTTCGGCGGCGGAATAACGACGGAAAAAGCCTCGCTGCCTTCGCGCATATCGGGTTTGAAATCGCCGCTGTTCTCCCAGTCGGCATAAATCTTTTCTTCAAAATCTTTCGGATTATAGTTTTTTTCCAGCATATCTTACTTCTCTTATTTTAATCAAATTCATAACGCAGAAATGCCCTCCATTCAAAATGTGGGGGGCATGGAATGAGGAGGCCGACACTAACCCGGTTAGTTTCTGCCAGCCTTTGCCATCACTCGTTCAATTTCTTTTTTGACAACTGCCTCTACCATTGAGGGCAAGTTATTATCCAGCCACGATTTGATCTGGGCGGGAACTTCCGCCGAAACCAACGCCTTGATGTCGGCATCGTTTACCAAAACGTTGACGGTTTGTTCGGCGATCATGTCGCGAATCGAGGCTTTGACCATATCCGACAAGGTTGCGTCTTCGCCCAATTTGACCGAAGAAGAAACTTTTGCCGGTTCGGGTGCCGGCGCTGCCTGTTCGCTGCCGGCAAAAATCTTGGCAAAATTATTAATAATGCTGGCTGAAACATCGGCAGCATCGGTGCCGCTTTCAGCATAGTCCCCCGCAGCAGGAACTGTTGCTTTTTCTGCCTCCGGCCGATGAGGCTGCACGGCCGGTTCCGAAACTGTTTCGCGGGTTTCGGGTTTTGGCGCCACCGGCTCGGTTTCGGCAACCGGAAGCATTTCAATATTGAAAGCGTCGGCCTGAGTTGAAATTTCCGGCGTTTCTTCCGGCAAACCGTCATCACCTTTGTACAAAGGCTGGGAAGAAGCTTCGTCTTCCGGCGTATAAATCGGATCCGAATCAATATCATCGCTGATAACACTAACTTCCGGCAGCAGGATTTCCGTTTTTTCCGCCTCAGCTTCAACCGCAGGAAGCTCTATCGGCTCAACGGCAGGGACATCTGCAGCGACTTCGGGAACATCTTCCAGTTCGCGGTCGATATCAATCTCGCCGTCCAACCCGTCCGTCGGCTCCGCCTCGACATCAATTTCCGGAGCTGCCCCATCAACCCGCATATCCGCGGTCAAATCAAGAATGTTATTATCATCTTCGCTGAACGGCAGATCCGCAACCGATATGTCGCTGCTTTCCAAATCAAGGACATCGTCTTTGGCTTCCGGCACGGTTTCTGCCGGTTCAGAAACAATATCCGCCGTTTCGGCCGCGGGCTGCGTTTCGGCAACCGGTTCGCCGTTTTCGGATAAGATGTTTTTGATGGAAGAGAGTATCTCGTCCATAGACATTTCTTCTTGTTTTTCGTCAGCCATTCTTTATCCCTTAATTTGTTGTTTGGTTAAAGCATAAACATATTTTTTTATTTATCAATAGATAATGACAACCATTTGTTTCTGGTTTCGGCAGAATACTTCTCCGCGTTATACAACTCGACGTTCAGGCCGAGGTCTCTGGCGGTCAGGCGGCCCATGGCCTGCAACAGCGTCATTGCAGAAACATAGTAGTTGCGGCGGGCTTTGACTTCTTCAACATTGGAATTGAGCAATTCCTGATAAGCATCCAAAACATCAAGAATCGTCCGATTGCCCAGAGCCTCTTCTTTTTGAACGCCGTCAAGCGCGATTTCATTGGCGCGGACCTGCTCCTTAATCGAAGTAATCATCGCCTTGTTGGCAACCATATATTCCCAAGCGCTGGTGACATTGCTGGTTACCAGGCGTTCGGCTTCCAAAACCTGTTCCTGTGCCTGCCATTTCTGGTATTTGCTCTGACGAATCTTGGCACGGGTTTCGCCGCCCTCATACAGCGGAATGCTCATATTGACGCTCCACTCCAAATCATCCTGCTCCTTTACGCCGGAGATATTGTCGGTGTAATTGCGGGTGCGGGAAGCAACGCCGTCCAAGCTGACTTGCGGCAGCAAAGCGCCGGTATTGGTCTTGACATCATAGTCTTTAGAATCAAAATAGTTCTTGGCCTGGCGGATAGAGTAGTTGTGAGCCTTTGCATATTCAAGAGCCTCTTCCGGGGTCTTGGGCAGAAACTTGTCAATTTCGCCTTCCGGCGCTTTGACGTCAACAGGCGCAACGCCGATGATTTTGGCATAGACGGCCTTGGAAGCTTCCAATGTTCCTTCCGAACTGATGCGGTCGGCCTTGGCACGGGCATAGCGGGCGCGCGCCTGCGAAACGTCGGTTCGGGTTACTTCGCCGACATTAAAACGCTGCACAGTCTCATCCAAGCGCTTTTTCAACAGTTTTTCGTTGTTCTTTTGCAAATCGACAATCGCCTTGTTTTGCACCACATCCAAATAAGCCGTGGAAGCGTCAATAAAAACCGTCTGTTCAACATTATACAGATTATTCTGTTCGGAAAGCACCATGCTGTCAGCCGATTTGACGGAGTTTATGGTTTGCAAACCATTAAAAAGCGGCTGAGAAATTTTTGCAGAATAGGAATATCTGTCACCATCCGGGTTGCCAACCGAGTTTTTGACATCAGTATTATTATCGGCATAGGTGCCATTCAACGAAACGGTCGGGCGGTAACCGGATTTGGCAATAGCGACATTTTCATCAATCGCCCGCAAATAAGCCCGCTGCGCCTGCAGGGTCGGATTGGTTTCATAAGCCTGGCTCAAAGCCTCAAAAATATTCTGAGCATAGGCATTACCGGAGATTGCTGTGGCAAGCATCAAGCCGCACAGGAACGTCTTTTTCATTTATTCACCTCAAAAAAAATCAAACTAATTTTTCCGAATTATAACCCATGCTGCGGATTATGCAACTTTATTTCTTAAAAAACTTATAATTACTGTGTACTATTGTGTATGTTAAAAATAATGATTATATCTCTCCCCGGGCATTAACGATATTTCAAACAATTCACATTATGATACGGCCAGATAAAGGAAAATCGGCGATTTTGGAGGAAACGAAATTGAGAAAAAAAGATTCCGCGATTATTAACGAAATAGACAAGGCCCGGCTGAAACTTTCAATCGAGCATTATATCAAATATTTTATCGGCAAGAGAACCTGCGAGGTCAACCGCGACGAGGCCTTAAATGCCATTGCCCTGGCTGTCCGCGAATTTGCGATGGACAAGATGTATGAGACTATTGCCCGCTACAACCGCGTCAACTCCAAACGAATCTATTATCTCTCGGTTGAGTACCTTATCGGGCGTTCGTTGGAAAACAACCTGCACAACCTCGGTTTGTTCCATATTATGAAAAATATCAAAATCGACGGTTTTCCGGACATTAAGCTGGAAGACATTTTTGATGCCGAATATGATCCGGCGCTCGGCAACGGCGGTCTCGGACGTTTGGCGGCGTGCTATCTTGATTCTATGGCATCGCTCGGCATTCCCGGTTTCGGCTACGGCATCAACTACCACTTCGGGTTGTTTAAACAAAAATTTGAAAACGGCTATCAGATCGAACAGGCTGACAGCTGGCTGGCCGAAGACTCTCCTTGGCAATTTTCACGCCCCGACCGCACGGTCAAAATTCCGATTTACGGCGATGTTGAAACCTTTCGCGACGCATCGGGCAAAGAAAACTATATTTGGATGAACACGCAGCATCTGTACGGTGTCCCTTATGATTTTCCGATTGTCGGCTATGCCGGAAAGTCGGTCAACTATCTGCGTCTGTTCTCGGCCAAAACCGACGACGAACTGGATATCAACATCTTTAACGACGGCGGTTATATTGAGGCGGTTAAAGAAAAAATCGAAACCGAAACCATTTCGCAGGTGCTTTATCCTTCCGATGCCATCGAATCAGGGAAGGAATTGCGCCTCAAACAGCAATATTTCTTTGTTTCCTGCGCCATTCAGGACATTATCCGCCGCTTTATGGAAAAGAGCAACGACTTCAAGGAAATGCCGGAGCAGGTTTGTATCCAGCTCAACGACACCCATCCGGCGCTGGCGATTGCCGAATTGATGCGGCTGCTGGTTGACGTTTACGGGCAGGAGTGGGACGACGCCTGGGACATTACAACCCGGATTTTTGCCTACACCAACCACACTCTGCTCCCGGAAGCGCTCGAGACCTGGCCGGCACGTTATTTTGCCCGCCTGCTGCCGCGGCATTTGCAGATTATTTATGAAATCAACCGCCGCTTTATGGAATTTGCCCGCAGCCGGTTTGGCGACGACCAGGCAAAACTTGACAAGCTGACCATTGTTCACGGCGACGGAGACAACCAGATTATCCGCATGGCCAACCTGTCGATTGTCGGTTCTTTCTCGGTCAATGGCGTGGCAAAAATTCATTCGGAGCTGGTAAAGACCCAGCTGGTTCCCGAATTTTATGAACTCTGGCCAGAAAAATTCGGCAACGTTACCAACGGCATTACGCCGCGGCGCTGGCTGCTGCATGCCAATACGGCGCTGTCCGATTTGATTGATTCCAAGATCGGCGACAGCTGGGTTACACAGTTGGAAGACTTGCGCAAACTGGAAGATTTTGTTGACGACAAGAAATTTATCAAAGATTTTGACGCTATCAAGACTTCAAACAAAGAACGGTTGTCCAAGATTATTTTCCGAACCACCGGCGTGATGGTTGATCCGAACAGCATGTTTATCGTCCATGCCAAGCGTATCCACGAATACAAGCGCCAGCTGATGACTATTTTGCAGGTCATCGGCGATTATCTGGCAATCGTCAAAGACAACGTTCAGCCGACAGTCAAAAAAACCTACATTTTTGCCGGAAAGGCAGCGCCGTCGTATAACTTTGCCAAACTTATCATTAAGCTTATCAACAATGTGGCCAATGTTGTCAACAACGACCCGCAAGTCAACAACATGATTAAGGTCGTCTTTATTCCGGATTATAAGGTTTCTCTGGCAGAGGTCTTGATTCCGGCGGCCAACGTCAGTATTCAGTCGTCAACGGCCGGATTTGAGGCCAGCGGAACCGGCAACATGAAGTTTGCGCTTAACGGTGCGTTGACGCTGGGTACTTATGACGGCGCCAATATTGAAATCCGAGAACAAGTCGGCACCGACAATTTTTACCTGTTTGGCCTGCGCGAAGAGCAAATTCAGGAAATGCGCGCCAAAAACCAATATCATCCGGTTGATTATTACAACAACTCGCCGTATATCAAGCGCATTATGAACACGCTGAACTCCAACGTCTTTTGCGAAAAAGACTATGTGCTCCTGTTCAAGCCGATTTATGAGGAACTGCTTAACCGCGACTATTATTTCCTGCTGGCTGATTTGGAAGCATTTAACGACACCATGCATCAGATTGAAAAAGATTATCTGGACAAAGACAAGTGGAACAAGATGGCCATTAAAAACGTTGCCCGAATCGGATATTTTTCAAGCGATCGCGCGGTTATGGACTATGCCAACAACATATGGCATATCAAGCCGGTTGACTAGCAGCATCTTGCGCAAATCAAAAGGCTTCTTCTCAAAGGAGGAAGCCTTTTTTGTGGCCTGGTCATAACTTTACTGTGGGTTTGCCCTGAGGTTCAGCCAATGCATTGTCACCCCTCGTTTTTTCGGCAGAAAAATGTTCCATAAAAAGTCATCCCGCATTTTTCTACGAAAAATGCCCAAGGATCCTCGAATTTCCTTTTCCTGTCACGGCACGGCGTTTCCCCTGTTTCCTTTTGTCATTCCGGGCTTGTTTTTTTGCTGTCATTCCGGGCTTGTTTTTTTACTGTCATTCCGGGCTTGTTTTTTTGCTGTCATTCCGGGCTTGACCCGGAATCCAGGCGGCTAAGGAATCAATATTGACCTGGATACCGGCTCGGAGGCCGGTATGACAGGAAGAGAGAAAATGTTGCGGTATGACAGGAAGAGAGAAAATGTTGCGGTATGACAGGAAGAAGGAAACGCTATGGCATGGCAGAAGAGAGAAAAAGCGCCGTGCTGTGACAGGAAGGAATTAATTCGTAGATCCCTGGGCATTTTTCGCAGAAAAATGCGGGATGACTTTTTATGGCACGTTTTCTTTCTGAAAACAAAGAATACTTCTATAAAGGAACTGACATAACAGAGGAATAACCGTATAGAAAGCTATTTTCTTACGAAAACGGAGGGGAAGAAGGCTTTTTAGATTTGAATTCCGGCTATTCGGTTCCGGCAGCACGAAGCTTTTGTAAAGCAGCGTCAACCGTTTTAATCTGTGCAGCAGTCAAATCGGCATTTTCTTTGGATTGTTCCAAGAGCTGGGCGATATGATTACGATATCGTTTAATGTTTAATGCCGTTTCGGTCAGATTGAAAACGGCGGCGCAGAAAATCTGTTCGTTATTAACCTGCAGCTGTTCGGCGATTTTTAAGTAAGGCGGATAAGAAGACGTATCCAATCCCCGGCAGCTGCGCTCATAAGATTTTTTCTGTATCCGTTTGGCAACGCCTTCGCTAATGCCTCCGTCATCGCGTTTGCGCCACGGCCGCCCGCTGTTTTTAACAAAGTTCTTAATATGTTCAATAATGGCAAACTGCCCGGCAAACTTTGACATTGGCATTTCCTTTTTACAGTTGCTTTTGGTTTAATATATCATGGGAGAGGAAACAGTCAAGTTCTATACGGTTTGCAGTTTCCAGAGCTTGGCGTATTTGCCGCCTTTTTTCAGCAATTCCGCCGGCGTACCTTCTTCAATAATCCGCCCTTTATCCAAAACCACAATCCGGTCCATCGCTTTTAAGGTTGACAAGCGGTGCGCCACCGCAATGACCGTTTTTCCGGCAATCAGATTTTCTATTCCTTCGGAAACTTCCTGTTCCGCCTCGTTATCCAAAGCCGAAGTCGCCTCATCAAGAATCAATATCGGCGCATCCTTCAAAATTGCCCGGGCGATGGCTATGCGCTGGCGTTCGCCGCCCGAAAGCTTGATACCCTTTTCGCCGACCATGGTATCATAAATATTGCGAAAGCGCGTCAACCAAGCCGCCGTACCGGCACAAACCAACAGATAAAGAATATATTTGACGCCTTGGGCAAAACCGTCTTGGGTATTGAGATGGCGGACGCTGGCAATAATCTCGGCAAACAGCCAATCGTTCAGATTACTGAACATTGCCGCCAGCAACACCAAAGCAAAAGACACAATTATCAGGCGCCGGAAAATGCCGGCGTATTTCAACATAAAAGGAAGCGCCCGAACGGGAAAAGGCTGAACTTGTCCGGCCATCGCAGTCTCCGAAATAAGATTAATTTTTGAGCAGTATAGCAGAAAAATACTGTTCCAGCAAAAGATATTTACAAAATTTTCGAAAAATTTACATACCTTTTTATCAATATAAAAAGAGAGACAAACCGCAACGCTTGACAATTTTATTTATGATAATAACTTAATGTATAAATCAGAAACTTTCTGGAATGTAATGATGAAACTGGAATTTGCCTTACATAAACAAAACCTTGACTTGCGCCTAACCGGCGATTATCTGAACTTTGACGATGAGCAGGCCAAGGCATTCCTTTTGGAAAAAACGCGGGAAAAAAGCACTCATGCGGTTTCGGTCGACGCCGCGGAGCTCGGCCGCTGGGATTCAACTTTGGTCGTGGTTTTATACGAACTGGCACAGGAGTGCCGGGCTAGCGGAAAAAGCATAACCTTCAAAAGTTTTCCGGAAAATCTAAAACGGCTGATTGAACTGGCTTTTGCCGTTGACCGGAAACCCTCCCTGCCCCGTATTCAAAAACTGCCGCTTCTGGATGCAATGGGAGATTTCGGATATGCAGTATGGGGCAGCATCGGCAAAGGTTTGGCCTTTATCAGCCAGTGTCTGTTCTCTTTTCATCAATGGCTGCTTTCAAGAGCGGTGATGAGAAAAGTCGATTTTTTGTTTGCCCTCCAGGATTGTTCTTACAAAGCTATCAGCATTGTTTCGCTGGTCAGCTTCATGGTGGGGCTGATTTTGGCCTTTGTCGGCGCCATTCAGCTCAAGACTTTCGGCGCCCAGATTTATGTCGCTAGTCTGGTGGCTATCGGCATGACGCGAATTATGGGGGCGATTATGGTGGGAATTATCATGGCCGGCCGCACCGGCGCCTCTTATGCCGCCACCATCGGCACCATGCAGGTAAACGAAGAAATCGACGCGCTGAAAACCATGGGAATTCCGGTTGCCGATTTTCTGGTGCTGCCCCGAATTATGGCTTTGACCATTGCCACGCCGTTTCTGGTTATTCTGGCGGATTTTATGGGAATTATCGGGGGTGCCGCCGTGGGGGTTCTGATATTGGACATTCCGGCACCGGAATATTACAAGTATACCCTCAACGCTTTGGACATGACCAATTTTCTGGTCGGGCTGTTTCATGGTTTGGTCTTTGGGATTGTGATTTCGCTTTGCGGCTGCTATTTTGGAATTTATTGCGGGCGCAATGCCGACAGCGTCGGAAAAGCGACAACCCAAGCCGTGGTTTCGGCGATTGTGTGGATGATTGTGGTAACCGGCATGATTACGGTTATTTTTGAGGCATTAGGCATATGACAGCGGCAAAGGCAGAAATTTTGGTCAGCGGGCTGACCATTGCATACGGCGATTTTGTATTGCTCAAAGACATTAGCTTTGAGGTCAAAAAAGGCGACATTTTTATTATTATGGGTGCCAGCGGCGGCGGCAAGAGTTCTTTGCTGAGGGTGTTGACCGGCCTGGTGCCAGCGGCATCGGGAAAAATTATCATTGACGGCGTAGACTTTACTTCCGCCAATGAGCCCGAACGGCAGAAAATCATGCAAAAATGCGGTATCTTATACCAAAGCGGCGCCTTGTTCAGTTCGATGACGCTGGCCGAGAACATTGCCCTGCCGCTGCGGCAATATACGTCTTATTCCGACAAGCTGATTGCCGAATTGGTTTCGCTCAAACTTTCTTTGGTCGGGCTGACCGGCTTTGAAGAATTTTATCCGTCTGAAATCAGCGGCGGCATGAAAAAACGCGCAGGACTGGCCCGTGCCCTGGCGCTTGATCCCGATATTGTATATTTTGACGAGCCGTCGGCCGGGCTCGACCCCATCAGTTCCAAAATGCTTGACGATCTGATTATTGACATTAATCAAAGTTTGGGGACAACAATCGTGGTTGTTACCCACGAACTTGCCTCTATTTTTGCCATCGGCAGCAATTCCGTTTTTCTGGACGCGGGCAGCAAAAGCATTGTCGGACGCGGCAATCCGCGAGAGCTTTTGAAAAATCCGCCCAATGACGAAGTGTATAAATTCTTAACCCGGGGAGCAGAGAAGAAACATGCGTAATGAACCCAACAAGAAAATGATCGGCCTGTTCATGGCAACCGGCATTATCGTTTTGCTTATTATATTCGGCATTTTTATCAAATCCAACTTCTTTACCAAAGATAATAAAATGCTGGTCATGTATTTTGAAGAATCAATCAACGGACTAAGCGTCGGCTCTCCCGTTGTTTTTAAGGGCGTGCAAGTCGGCAAGGTTGCGCGGATTGAGATTAACGCCAATCCGGAAGAACTGACGTTCAGTATTCCGGTTTATGCCAAAATGGATGCCAGACAAAGTATTCATTATTCCGGTTCTGAAAAAATTAAATATAACCTATTGTCGGCGCTGGTCGAGAAAGGTTTGCGCGCCCGTCTGACAACTCAGAGCTATTTGACCGGTCAGCTGATGATCGAGCTTGAGATGTTTCCGGATACACCGGTTGTCATGCGCAGGCCGGAAAATCAAAAAAACATGATGGAAATTCCAACCATTCTGTCTCCGCTCGGAGAAATTTCAAAAGGAATTCAAGATTTGCCAATCCGCGAATCCGTGGTCAAGTTTAACCAGTTTTTCACCTCGCTTAACGAGGAACTGCCCGAAATCCGCAAGATTGTCAAAAACATGGGGAAAGCCGTTGACGGAAACGCCGGCGCGGCGGCTGATACGCTGGATAACCTCAACAAGGCGGCAATTAATGTCAGCCAAGCGGCAAAGGCCCTCAGAAACTTTGCCGATTATATTGAACGCCATCCCGAAGCTTTATTAAAAGGAAAGAGAGACAAATAATGAAAAAAATATATTTGCTTATTCCATTTCTTCTGCTGACAGCCTGTGTGGCCACGGGTGTCAGCCAGCCCTCAAAATTTTACAACCTGCAATCTGCGGATACCGGCGCTTATACCAACAGCAGAATCCGCGGCAATGTCGGCGTTATGGAAATTACGCTGGCCGACTATCTTGACAAGCCGCAGATTGTAACCATCAAACCGAATATGATTGAGCTCGACATTTCCGAAAACAACCGCTGGAGCGAATCCCTTTCCACCATGATTCAACGCGTGATGGCGGACGATCTGGCCTATTATTTGCCCAAAGCGGCGGTAAAACCACGGACGTCGGCACGCGAAAATTTTAATTATCTGGTGCAAATCGAACTGAACAAATTTGACGGCAGCTGGAATAAAAATGTGGTTTTGGAAGCCTGGTGGTCAATCAAGAACGCTTCCGGGCAAGTTATCAGGCAGCAAAAGACCGTTCTTTCCACCCCGCTCGGCAGCGGATACGACGACTTGGTAAAGGTTCAGAGCCGCCTGCTTTCGGAACTGGCGGAAAAAATCGCTCGCAGCCTCTGAAAGGCGGCGGCTGCGAAAGAGAAACGAATCCGGCTTATTTATATTTAGCTTCACAAAGCGCTTATTTTTGTTTATAATCGGGTTGTCTTTATTTATTGGAGGGAACCATGACAGCCGACGATATTCAACAAACATTAACGGATTTGACGTCTCCGACCATAACGCTGATTGAAAAATTTTGCGACACACCGTCTGAAGTTAAAGTTTTTTTCGGCGGAATGCTTGCTGTTTATGAAAACGACCCAACGCCCCAAAATGCAGAAAAGATAAACAACATTATCAAATCACGGATGGACAGAGAGGAGAAAAAGACGTGGCTGAAAAACGAACTCTCAAACGTTTCTCCGGAGGTGATTGCCGCGGTTCAGGAAAAATACATTAAAAACAAAGAAGCCGTACCTTCCGGCCTTCCCCGTTCGGGAGAGCTGCTGACCTTTTTGGACTATATTCCCCGGCAGACCAAAGACCAGCTGATGGAAGCGCAGGCGGCGGCCAGAATTCTCCGGCACCTTGACGGCAAGAACTGCAATCTGAAAGCAACAATTATTAAAACAGAGCCGGACCAAAGCGTTGCGGAACAAAAGGACTTTCTCAACAAGCCTTTTGCAACGACAATTCAGCGGGCGGAACAAATTGCCGATTTTCTTTGTGCTTACAAAAACAACGAAAAAGACATGCTTTCGTGGCAAAAGGATTTGCCTTCCGTTCCCAATGCCGCGGCCGCGCTTGCCGAATGTAAAAAGCTGGCGGTAAACACGCTTGCTCAAACTGCGGATTATCTTAAAGCCTTCTATCCAAATTCGGCGCGAAGAATATCCAATTTATGCGAGGCACACAAAATACCGCAACAAAATACGGCGGTCAATCTGCCGCTTATTGTCCGGACGGCCAACGAGGCTGCGGCAATCAGCGTCATGTATTTGGGCGGCGGAACAGGAAACGGCCAGGCTGCCCAAACGCAACAGAGATTTTCTGAAGAAGAAGGAAAAACGTTTCGAGACATTATTCAAAAAAGAGGAAAGCAGATTCAAAACGCATTGTCTTATTTCAATGAGGCGAATAAGAAAAAGCAGAGCGAAAGGCAATAATCCCATATCCGTCTCATTTTTCAGCCAACATTCTGACAATGACCGCAAATAAATTTTGCCGGGCATGTTGTATATTGCCGGGAAAAGCCCTTGACACGAATTTTTTTCTTTAATATTTTCAAAAAAAAATAATTATTATAACTTAATCATTATTAAATTTATTTGTATGATTGATTTACAATTTCCGACATCGTTTACATTTAATCTGCTCGACAGCAAAATGCGCAGATTTCTTGCCAACCAGAGTAATAAATGGAATGAGAAAGGGCCTTGGCGTTTTCCGTCCGTTTGTTATACGCTTGAACATAAACTGGCATTTATGGAGCGGGAACACTATTTGACCGGGCATTATTCCATAAGGGGAATTTTTCATGACTGGGAAAAACCTTTTTTGTATTTGTGTCCATGGATAAGCAATGAGAAGAAAATTCAAGAGCTTCATCGCTCGTTCAGCCCGCATCATGTCGGTTGCAGAAAAACATCTAAAGTTGAGCATCTGATAGAGATGTATATTGATTGGGATTGCGCCGCAATAACTAAACCGGACAAACCCCTGAACGCGTTTGAAACGCTTGTGCATTTTTATCCTGAGTTTATCAATGTAATGCTGCCGGTCTGCCTCGTGTTTGACCAAGAAGAGGTTCGTCCCGAAATCTGTCTTCATCCCTGGCACGATTTGACTAAAAAACCAGCATATAACCAATATATATATGCTGTGGTTAAAGGTACATTGTCCCAGATTATTGACAAGTGGCCGGACACAAAATCCGCTTTGCGGCAAATAGAGGTCACTTCAAAGCGAAAGCAATGCATTACGCTCTGCTCTCCCATTGAGATTTTTATGCTGACATTACAGAAACAACAGCAGAGCTTAAATATTGACATTGATTCCGAACGGCTCAGAAGCGCTTTGGAACAAATGAGAAACCGTTTTCAAAAGCAAACTTCTTTTGTTCACCGTCCGCATGGCAAAATTACGCATGACAGTAAAAAGGTAAAGAAAAATCAATTTGCCATCTAAAAAACAAAAAGTGCATTTTTTTGAGGGAAATGCACTTTTTGTTTATCTTTGCCGCATAATCGTGGGGTCTCTCCTTCGAGCGCGTCGGTCCAAAACATTAAAAAAACCGGGATAAACCCGGCTTTTTTAATGGCGGGAGCGACGAGGCTTTTCTTGCTCCGTAGGTTTCGCGTCTCCGCGCTCAACAACTGCGCTTCGGTCAAAGGACTTGTAACATTTGTTTGCCTCGCTATCGCGGGCGCGCAAATTAACAAGTTCTTTTCAAAATTCTAAAAAAACTGACATTTAGTCAGTTTTTTTATCCCTTTGCTCGCGACCGGGGTCTCTCCTTCGAGCGCGTCGGTCCATGCCATTAAAAAAACCGGGATAAACCCGGCTTTTTTAATGGCGGGAGCGACGAGGCTCGAACTCGCGACCCCATGCGTGACAGGCATGTATTCTAACCAACTGAACTACGCCCCCATTGAACGAGTTACCTTATAACCAATAAAAAATATATTTGCAAGAACTTTTTTTTATTTTTTAGAAAAAAATTAATTTTATGTGGATACAATGCTATTTATACACCTGTTACAATCTTTTCATTTGTATTTTACAGGAAAGGAAGTTACTATTTCTTCCAGATTTTGCTTAACCAGAAAAAAAGATTAACTCAATGAAATTGCTATCTAAAAAATTTAATTTCAATTTGAAAATTAAAAATAAGCACAAAATCGTCCCTTTGGTTTATGCTTTTGCGGTGACATTTGCATTTATTCTTTCTCTGACGAAAAACAAAGACGTTAGCGCGTCCGTCAATCCCTATGATCAGATTCCGGTTTCGGAGCTGGAGGCCGGGATTGAGGAAAAGCTGGACAATTCGCCGGACAGTTATGTTAAAGATTCGCTGGAAAACATCAAGTCCCTTTTTGAACTGGTTAATTACGGATCTTCGGAAAAAGTCGTCGACAAGGAGATTACCGTCGAAAAAGGCGACACTTTCATTTCCTTGTTTACCGATTTGGGGTTAACCTACAAAGAAGCCCATGATATTTACGAAACCGTCAAAAAAGTATATAACCCTTCTTTGCTGCGCGTCGGGCAAAAGATTAAGCTCAGAACCAAAATCAACATCCAGTCCCAAACCGTTATTTCGGTTGAGAGTATTTTAATTGAGCCTAATTCGGGAATTCGCCATATTCTGACCAAAAACGAAAAACAACAGTATATCGTTACCACCCAGCGCGATGAACTTACCGATGAGGTTAACAGCGCCAGCGGCATTATCTCCGGTTCGCTTTCCGGCTCCATGGCCAAGCACGGCGTACCGCGGCGGCTGGTGGCCGACTTTATCAAAATCTTTTCGTATTCGGTAGATTTCCGCAGAGATTTGCGCAAAGGCGACCGGTTTGAAATCATTTATGAAAACCGCATCGCTCCGGATGGGAAAGTCGTCAAGACCGGAAACATCCTGTATGCAGCCCTGAAGCTTCGCAACGATAAAATTTCCCTCTACCGTTTCTCCGACAAATACGGCAATGTCGATTATTATAATGAAAAAGGCCAAGCAATGAAAAAATTCCTGCACCGCAAGCCGATGGCTTATCAACAGGCTCGCATTTCATCGCCGTTTGGCAAGCGCCGTCATCCGATTTATAAAGATGTCCGCATCCACTGGGGCGTTGACTATGCTGCTCCGCGCGGTTCGGCAGTATATGCCGGCGGTGACGGGGTTGTTGTGGCTGCCAAATATAATGGCGGTTACGGAAAATATATTAAAATCCGCCACAATTCGGAATATTCGACGGCTTACGGACATCTGAACGGGTATGCCAAAGGAATTAAGCCCGGCGTCCGCGTTAAACAAGGACAATTAATCGCTTATGTCGGCAGTACCGGGCGTTCAACCGGCCCTCACCTGCATTATGAAGTGATTAAAAACGGCAAACGGGTCAATCCGGTTACGATTAAAGCGGCAACCGGCAATAACCTCGGCGGACAGAATCTTAAAAAATTTAAGTCAATGGTTGCCGATCTCAAAAAATCGTACAGCACCATGTTTGCTGAAAAAGATACCCCCAAGGTCGCAAAAAAATAAAATAACAGCACAAAAAACTCCGGAACCCTTCCGGAGTTTTTTAGTATTACAACGCAAAAAAAATTATTCGCGATGATACGGATGATGATTGATAATTGTCTGTATCCGATATATTTGTTCGCTCAGAACCGCCCGCATCAGCATATGGGGCAAAGTCAATTTTCCAAAAGAAAGCAACAAATCCGCCCGATTGCGGGTAGATTGCAGATGCCCGTCAGCGCCGCCGATCAAGAAACAAATCTCCGAACAGCCGTCAGCCATCCATTTTTCAACCTTAGCCGCCAGTTCCAGGCTTTTAAGGTTTTCGCCGCGTTCGTCCAAGACAATTACTTTGGCGCCGTGAGGAATTGATTTTTGCAGAAATTCAGCTTCTTCGGCCTGCGAAGCGTTATCCGTTTCCTTAATTTGGATCGTCCAACCGGAACGTTTGACATATTCGGCGATTATCGCGGCTTCCGGAGAATTTTTTTTGCACTTCCCTATGGCCAAAACAGTTGCCCGCACGTTTTTCCTCGCCTATTTTTTGCGGATTTCGGCAACGGAACTCCACATTTTTTCCAAATTATAAAATTCGCGGACTTCCGGGCGGAAAATATGGACAATTACATCAAAAGCATCAATCAAAACCCAATCGGCCTTTTCTTCCCCTTCAACGGCTGAAGAAAATCCGGCAGCTTTCAATTTTTCCTGAACATGCTGCGCCGTTGAAGCCACATGGCGCTGCGACGTTCCGCTGGCAATGACCATATAGCTGGCGATTGAGGTTTTGCCCTGGAGATCGATGCAGACAATATCCTCGGCCTTGTTGTCCTCCAGCGTATCCATTACAATTTTCAAGATTTGTTCATCGGTACGGATATCTGACGTAACGGTCTTTTTTGCAGCTGTTTTACTCACGAAATATTCTCCTTTAATCCTTTGACTAATCTAACGGCGACCATGCCTTTTTTACCGGTTCGGCAATGGTTTCAGGTTCAACCTCTTCAACCGCCGGACGGCGCTCACGGGTAATGAACCGGTTGACCTCATGCAGACACTCGGTTACGCCTTTGCGGGCAACGGCAGAGATTGCCAGAACTTTTTTGCCGCTGGCGCGTTCCAAATCTTTAGTTTTTTGCCGGATTTCTTTTTCAGCAAGAGAATCGCACTTATTCAGAGCGATAATTTCCGGCTTATGGGCCAATTTGGCGCTATAAAGATCCAATTCCCGGCGAATCGCGGCATAAGCTTCGGCAACATTTTCCTGCGTACCGTCAATCAGGTGCAGAATAACCGAACAGCGTTCAATATGTTTCAAAAACCGGTCGCCCAGTCCGACTCCCTCATGCGCCCCTTCAATCAGGCCGGGAATATCGGCAATGACGATTTCATAATTATCCGCCCAGGCAACGCCCAAATTCGGATGCAGGGTGGTAAAAGGATAATCGGCAATTTTCGGACGTGCCGCCGAAACGGCTGACAGGAAAGTTGATTTTCCGGCATTGGGCAGTCCGACCAGGCCGACATCGGCAATCAGCTTTAAGCGCAGCCAAACCCACATTTCCTGCCCCGGCCAGCCGGGTTCGGCATAACGCGGCGCCTGATTGGTCGAGGTTTTGAACTTGGCATTGCCGCGGCCGCCGTCTCCGCCTTTGGCCAGCAGATAGGTTTGTCCCGGCGTTACCATATCAACAATCAGGGTTTCGCCGTCTTCGGCCAGAACTTCGGTTCCAACCGGAACTTTTATGACAATGCTGTCGCCCTTGGCGCCGGACTTGTCCGATCCCATACCGTTACCGCCGCGTTTGGCCTTGAAATGCTGCTGATAACGAAAATCTATCAGAGTATTGAGATTGGGAACCGCCTCCAGAATGATATCCCCGCCTTTGGCACCGTCGCCGCCGTTGGGTCCGCCGAATTCGATATATTTCTCACGGCGAAAAGAAACGCAGCCGGCTCCGCCGTCGCCTGATTTTACAAATATTTTAGCCTGATCCAAAAACTTCATGATTTATCTTTATGCCAAAGGTTGCTTACATTTTAATTTAAGCTATTTTGCTTAAAAGTAAAGGGGATGTCTAAGCACCCCCTCCACCGTGAAATCCGTAAAAATATTATTCGGCAACAACCGATACAAAGGTCTTGTCGCCAGATTTCTTTGCGAATTCGACTTTGCCGGCGATTTTGGCAAAAATGGTGTGATCTTTGCCCATACCGACATTTTTACCAGGGTGATACTGGGTACCGCGCTGACGGACAATGATATTGCCGGCAATAACGGTTTCGCCGCCGAATTTCTTAATACCTAAGCGGCGCCCTTCGGAATCGCGTCCGTTATTGGAACTACCACCTGACTTCTTATGTGCCATGACTATACTCTCCCTTAACTACTTATTTGCCACAGATTTCGGTAATTTTAACCAGAGTAATGCTCTGTCTGTGACCGTTTTTACGACGATAGTTTTGTCTTCTTTTCTTTTTGAAAACAATGATTTTAGCATCACGAGCCTGCTTCAAGACAGTAGCTTTTACGCTGGCGCCTGCAACCAGGGGAGTCCCTACGGTTTCATCAATGGCCAATACTTCATTAAAAACAACTTCTTTACCTGCTTCGCCGGCAATTTTTTCAATCTTCAGAACATCGCCCGATGCGACCTTGTATTGTTTTCCGCCTGTTTTAATTACTGCGTACATTTTTCTTCACCTTATTATTTTAAACATAAAACGTTGATTGCAATATACAGAAGTTTTTTCTGCTGTCAACAGAAATCTCATGAAATTTTCAACTTAGTGCAGATTCTTGGCTTCTTTTTGCAGAATCCGATAATACTCGGGTTTCATAAACCGTCCCTGCCAAATCCCGCGCCGGTGTTTTTTGGCCCGGCGTTCGGCGGCGGCATAGTCCCGGGTATAGCGGGTATAAGCCACGGCCCAGCCGTTTTCGACCATCCAGCGATTCAGGTTGACCTTGCCCAGCCAGCAGACCGAAACCTGGCGGCGGTATTTGTCGATTATGACTTTTTCACAGCGAACCGGCCGGGTTCCGACAAGCTTTTTCAGAGCGAGGTATGCCTCTTTGCCGCAAGGATAGGCCTTGTTTTCGGAATCATAACACATTTGATGATATTCCGGCGCGTCAATCCCTTCGAGCCGGATTTCGGTTTTGCCGATAAACAGGCTGTCGCCGTCGATAACCTTGACCGGCTCCGCCGCCTGCCCCAGCCCAAGCAGCATACTCAAAAACAAACCACAGATTTTCAAACCGTCCCCTTTATGCCGATAAATTAAATTTCTGTTTAATAACCTAACAAATTTATTTGTTGTTTGCAATTCTTTGGCTTAATATAAGCGCAGGATTTATAAGAAAAGGTTTGATGAAGTGTGGAGAATAACCAGTAAACAGCTTGCCGCCGCGGGAATGCTCTTTTTTCTCGGCGGGTGCGGATGTTTCTACAGCGTACAGCAGGTAATGACCGGAGAGGCTTTTGAAGACGAACTGGCCAAAAGCCAGGCTCGGGACGTATCCAACATGCCGTTGCGCAACCCCAAGTCAATCGTGGTTTGCCGCAGCCGCCAATGCGCTCCGGCCAATTTGTCGATGTCGCGCGAGTATATTTATAACAGCCTGGTTCATCTTTTTGAAAACAACAATCATCAAACGGCGCTGATTTGCAAAGCCAATGCCGCATCGCGCACCTGTACCGAAAATTATCTGACCATGCCGCTCAAAGTCGGCATCACGCCTGCGCACATGTATATTGACTCGGTTAATATTACCGATGTGATTATCGGCAGCAAGAATCAGCAGATTAACCTGGTACTGAACTATAACGTAACATATAACGGACAGTCTCCCGACTGTACGCCGGCCAAGTCGGTTTCTTTTGCCCGCAACGTCAACCACATCATGCTGGAGGACATCGGCTATCGCTGCAAAATGACGACCATCGGCTATTCGACCGTCAAAACGGTTTTTTCGATAGACTACATTGATTTGGATTTCGGTTTCATCGGCGGTTATTATTCAATCGGCGTTTCCGGCCCGGCTTATGGCGGCGGAACCGGTTATATGCTGCTGCGGCTGCCCAAATATTCCGAAAAACTGTCACCGGTTTTGGTTGATCCTGAAAACTCCGGCACAGCCCAGGCCAAAACCACGCAAAGAACGAGAAATACCCAACCGGCACCAACAGCACTTTCCGGTTCAAATGACAGCGGCCTGACACAATCCGGCGTACAAATTTTTCCGCTGGAAGTAAAAAAACCGGCGG
>OGQL01001067.1_pt1 | contig 21427 bp, 19 predicted proteins | sample 1553211 | NCBI WGS metagenome assembly OGQL01 (sample SAMEA2579942, study PRJEB22360) | human gut metagenome
CGTATCTGCAGCTGTTTTCAGGCGACTGGTATGCGAGCCGTGCCCTCGGCCAGCAATTGCGCGATACTGTGGTGCCTGCCGACCGGGGCCGTATCTACAGCGCCGACGGTGTACTGCTTGCCGCCAACAGCAGCTGCTGGACATTGCGGGCCTCCCCGCGCGAGATGCCGGAGGAAAAGCTCAGCCTTGCCGCGCAGGGCCTTGCGGAAATATTGGAGCTGGACGAAGCGAAGCTGCTGGAAAAATTCAGTGACCGCACCTCCAACGACTGCCTTTTGCGCTACCGCGTGGAGCGCGACACCGCCGACCGCGTGCGGGATTTTTGTGAAGAGAACGGCATCACCGGCATCCGCATCAATCAGGACTCCAAGCGCTGGTACCCGGAGGGGGAATTTCTGGCCAGCGTGCTGGGCTTTACCAATGTAGACAACGCCGGTGTGAGCGGGCTGGAGCTGAAATATAACGATGTGCTCACCGGGCAGAATGGTGTGGTGCTCACCGCCGTCAACGCTTGGGGCTACACACTGGAGCAGAGCTACGAGACCGAAAAAGTGCCCTTGGAAGGCAGCGGCCTGCGGCTGACTGTCGATGCCAACATCCAGCATTACCTTGAAAACGCGCTGGATTATGCGGTCAAGGAGCATCATGTGGCGGCACGCGCCGTGGGCATCGTGATGGACGTGAACACCGGGGCCGTGCTGGCCATGTCCACCACGCCCGCCTACGACCCGAACCAGCCACGCGTGATCTACGATGCAGCCGCCCGCAGGGCCGTGGATGCCCTTACCGGCAGCGAGCGCGCTGCCGCCCTGCAGCTGGCCCAGCAGACCCAGTGGCGCAACAAAGCCGTCAGCGACCTGTACGAGCCGGGCAGCGTGTTCAAGCTCATCACCTGCGCCGCCGCGCTGGATGCCGGGGCTGTGAGCAAAAACTCCACCTTTTACTGCGGCGAGTCCATCTCGGTGGCGGGCACACGGTTCCACTGCGCCAACCACAAGCGCCACGGCAGCCAGACCGTGACCCAGGCGCTGGAAAATTCCTGCAACCAGAGCTTTATCCAGATCGGCGCGCGGCTGGGCAAAGAAGCCTTCTGCGATTACTTTGCCGCTTTCGGCCTGCGGGAGCCAACCGGGGTCGATCTGCCCGCCGAACCCAAAAAGAGTCTGTACTACACCGCCGACCGCATGGGGCCGGTGGAGCTGGCCTCCTGCGCCTTCGGCCAGAGCAGCAAGATCTCCTATATGGAAATGGCCGCAGCCGTGTGCGCTGTGGTGAACGGCGGCAGGCTGATGCAGCCTTATCTTGTCAGCGATATCCTGAACCCGGACGGCAGCATTCTGCAGCACACAGAGCCGGTGTGCAGGCGGCAGGTGATCAAACCGGAAACTTCTGAAACCATGCGTGAGATGATGGAAGCCGTGGTGCTCTACGGCGGCGGGCGCAATGCCCGCATCCAAGGCTACCGGGTGGGCGGCAAGAGCGGCACCAGCCAGAAGCTGGACAGCGCCGACGAAAAAGCCCGTATTGCCAGCTTTGTGGCCGTGGCTCCCATCGACGACCCGCAGTTTTTGTGTCTGGTGTGCTTGGACGAACCCCACAGCTGGACGACTGCCGGCGGCAGCCTTTCAGCCCCGGTGTGCGCCGAGGTGCTGGAACAGACGCTGGTGTACAAGGGCGTGCCCCGCGCCGTGGAACCGGAAACCGATACCGATCCCGCCCAGACCGCTGCCGACCTGCCCGCCGACGGTGACAGCTTTGACGGGGCGTAAGCAAAAAACGGCCCCGGAAAGGTCTTCCGACTTTCCCGGGGCTGCAATGTTTTTTGTTTAATTCTGCTGCGGCTGCTCGCGGAAGACGATCTCGCCGGTCTCGCTGTTCATGGACTCCACAATGGCAAGGCTCTCCAGCTGGATGCCCTTGCTGCGGATCAGCTCGCCGCCCTGCTGGAAGCCCTTTTCCACGGCAATGCCGATGCCCTCCACTGTGGCACCGGCCTCCTGGGCCAGATCCAGCAGGCCCATCAGGGCACAGCCGTTGGCAAGGAAATCGTCAATGATCAGCACATGGTCTTCCGGGGTGAGGAACTTTTTGGAGACGATCACATTGTAGATCTTTTTGTGGGTGAAGGACTGGATCTTGGTCTCGTAGTTGTTGTAGTCCAGATTGATGCTCATGGACTTTTTGGCAAATACCACCGGCACGTTGAACTCGCTGGCCACGATGGCTGCAATGCCAATGCCGCTGGCCTCGATGGTGAGCACCTTGTTGATGGGCTTGCCTGCAAACAGGCGCTTCCACTCCTTTGCCATCTCCCGGAACAGCGGAATGTCCATCTGGTGGTTGATAAAGCTATCCACCTTGAGCACATTGCCCTCGCGTACGATACCATCTTTGCGAATACGATCTTCCAGCATCTTCATAGTGCAGCAGTTCCTCCAACCTGATCTTTTCCATGCCCATGCGTTTGCAGCGCATATTTCTCTTTTTATTTCACTTAGTATACCGGATGCTCTTTCCTTTGGCAAGAGGTTTTCTTGATAAATTTATAGGTTTTCCGCTCTTGTACTTTTTACAGATTCGAGTATACTGTAGTTAATATAAGGTGTGTCCGGCATCTGTGCACCGGCACACAGGAGGGGAGAGCATATATGAAAACGGGTCTTGTGCTGGAAGGCGGTGCCATGCGCGGCATGTTTACCGCCGGTGTTCTGGATGTATTGATGGAGCATGGCATCGTGCTGGATGGTGCCATTGGCGTTTCGGCCGGTGCGGTGTTCGGCTGCAACTACAAGTCCCATCAGATCGGCCGTGTGATCCGCTACAACACCCAGTATTGCAACGATAAGCGCTACGCAAGCTTCGGCAACCTGCTGCGCACCGGCAACCTGTACAGTGAGCAGTTCTGCTACCACACCGTGCCGGAAAAGCTGGACGTGTTCGACGCAAAGGCATTTGCAGAGAACCCCATGGATTTTTTTGTGGTGTGCACCGATGTGCGTACCGGCGACCCCATCTATCACAAATGCCGCACCGGCGATGCCGAGGATATCCAGTGGATGCAGGCATCCGCTTCCATGCCGCTGGCGGCCAAGATCGTAAAGATCGGCCATTATCAGCTGCTGGACGGCGGCATTGCCGATTCCATCCCCGTGCGGTTCTTCGAGTCCATCGGCTACAAACGCAACCTCATTGTGCTGACCCAGCCCAAGGGCTTTGTGAAAAAGAAGAACAAGATGCTGCCCGTCATCCGGGCACGCTACATGCGCTACCCCGCTTTCGTGGAAGCCGTTGCCGACCGTCACGAACGCTACAACGAAACGCTGGATCACATTGCCATGCTGGAGCAGACCGGCAAGGCGTTCGTCATCCGCCCGCCCATCCCGCTGGAGATCGGCTCCATGGAGCGCGATCCGGTTCAGCTGCGCCGCGTCTACGAGACCGGCCGTGCTGTTGCCGAAATTCAGGTGGATAAGATCGCCGCCTTTGTGAACGAATCCAAAGCTGCAGCGGAAGAGTAACGGCGGCACAAACAGATATCCTGTATGTGCATAGCCCCCACGGGGAAGCAGCTCTTTTGATCGAAGCGCAGGTGCGCAGCCAGAAGGTCTACATGTGATGTTTTCGCGGCATCACGAAAATGTTAACGTCAACAAAATCATGGTATAGCAGCAGCCCCGTTGAACCTGACGGTCCATCGGGGTTGTTTTTGCGCCGTCTTCAACGACATCGCCGCAGCTGTTCGAATCCACCCTCGAGAGTGAGACTTAAGATGCCGGGCAAAACAAAAAACCAGCGTAATTTCTACGCTGGTCCTTTTGGTGGGCGCGGGTGGATTCGAACCACCGAAGCTGAAAGCAGCAGATTTACAGTCTGTCCCCATTGGCCACTCGGGAACACGCCCATATTCACTTTTTGTGTCCTTCGCCGGACGACTTGTTTATTCTATCATGCAGAAAGGCTTTTGTCAACTGTTTTTTTACCTTTTTCTTCAAATGCGTTTTCCGTGCAGAGAAACGGCAGAGCAAAGGCGGGAAAAGCCCTGCAGCCATGCAGGCACGGCAAAGTCGGAGAAAAAAGCCAGCCGGAAGAAATTGATAGGCAAATTGCAAGAAAAACTCGGGACAATATGTGAAAAGTGCAAGACTTTTTGTCTCTGCATTGAAAAACGCAGGAAGGCGTGATATATTAAAAACGCAACAAAGTGCAACAAAATGGATGGCGCTTTTGTCACTCTGTGGCAAATCAGGCGGGATCAGTAGAAAAAGAAAGGCATAGCGACAAACCATGACGATTCAGGAATGTTATAGACAGATGGGCGCAAATTATGAGGATGTGCTCAAGCGGCTTTACAACGAAGGCATGATCTGCAGATTTACGCTGATGTTTTTGAACGACGACAGCTATCCGAAACTGGAGCAGGCATTGAAGGAAGGAAATGTGAAGGAAGCATTCCGTGCAGCACACACGCTCAAGGGCGTGTGCCAGAACCTGGGCTTTACCAACCTGTATCAGCCCACCTACGATTTGACCGAGGTGCTGCGCACAGGCACACTGAAAGGTACCAAGGAGCTGTTTGACAGCGTGGCCTGCCAGTACAAAATCACCATCAATGCGATCCGTGCGCTCCAGTAAGCTCCGCATTTGGCTCGATCTCCAAACGGCATCCTTCCTTATAAAAAGGCAGGATGCCGTTTTTTATTGCATTCTGCGCAGTTTTATGATATAATGCCGGACGAACTGAACAGAAAAACAGCAGGTGCCTTTTGCCGATGCACTGCACGGCGGAAAGGGTAAAAGGGAAGCGGGTGCAGATCCCGCACGATCTCGTCACTGTGATAAGGGAGTCCGCATCAGGGTGCTTTGCACCAGCCACTGGAGCTTATGCTCTGGGAAGGAGATGACGGGCGGCGATCTTTCAGTCAGGAAACCTGCCTGCTGTTGGTACGGGGGTGCAAACCCCAGATCACGAGGAATTGGTTGTACCAAAAAGCCCTGAAACAACAGAGGTCTTTTTGTCATGCCATCCGCAGGACAGAAGGGCCTCTTCTTTCATCTTTCTTTCCTGTACCCTTTGTTTGGTTCAAACCGCAATTTATCCAGCAGGAAAGGACAAGAACAATGAGAAAGATCGAAACCAAAAAGCTGGCCGCAGCTGTTACGGCTCTGGCTCTGTGCGCCGGCGTGCTCACCGGCTGCGGCGGTGCTGCTTCCAGCACTGCATCCAGCACCGCTGCGTCTTCCGCTTCCAGCGAAGCGAGCAGCGAGGAGGCTGACGAAATGGCAGCAAAGAACGTGGCAGACCTGATCGATGCCATCTATGTGCAGGAGCGCAATGAGGATACCGATGCTCAGTGCGAAGCCGCCAAGGCTGCATGGGATGCCCTGACCGACACCCAGAAGGAACTGGTGGAAGGTGAGAACGCCGACCCCGACTACTTTGGCCGTGACACCGGCGATGCTTCCAAGGATGATGCCCGCAATCAGGACGACATTGGCGACAACGAGCTGCTGGTGGTCTCCTTCGGCACCTCCTTCAACGACAGCCGTGTGAAGGACATCAAGGGCATCGAGGATGCTCTGCAGGCCGCATACCCGGATTGGTCTGTGCGCCGCGCATTCACCGCACAGATCATCATCAACCATGTGCAGGCTCGTGACGGCGAAAAGATCGACAACATGCAGCAGGCCATGGACCGCGCTGTGGAAAACGGCGTGAAGAATCTGGTCGTCCAGCCCACCCACCTGATGCACGGTGCTGAGTACGACGAGATGATGGAAATGATCGACACCTACCGCGACAAGTTTGAATCTGTCGCTGTGGCTGAGCCCCTGCTGGGCGAGGTCGGTTCCGATGCCACCATCATCAATCAGGATAAGGAAGACGTTGCCAAGGCTGTCACCGCTGCTGCCGTGAAGGAAGCCGGCTACGACAGTCTGGATGCCGCTGCTGCGGACAAGGTCGCCTTTGTCTTTATGGGCCACGGCACCTCGCACACCGCAAAGGTGAGCTACAGCCAGATGCAGACCACTATGCAGACTCTGGGCTACGACAATGTGTTCATTGGCACCGTTGAGGGCAAGCCGGAAGAGACTGCCTGCGAGAACGTGATCGAGGCTGTTAAGGCTGCGGGCTACACCAAGGTCATCCTGCGCCCGCTGATGGTGGTTGCCGGCGATCACGCCAACAACGATATGGCCGGTGAGGATGCCGACTCCTGGCTGAGCCAGTTCAAGGCTTCCGGTGCTTTTGACAGCATCGACTGCCAGATCGCTGGTCTGGGTGAGATCGAGGATGTCCAGAAGCTGTATGTCGCCCACACCAAGGCGGCGATCGATTCTCTGAACGGTTGATCAAACGAACCCTCTCCGTCTCGCGGCCGCTTTGCGGCATCCGGTGGAGAGGGTTCATTTTTTATCTGAACAATGGTATAATAAAAACTGATTTTTTATAATGTAGAGGTATTTCCTATGAAACGCGTTTTTTCCTGTGTTGTCGCTGCTTCTCTGGCATTGAGTCTGCTGGTGGGCTGCGGCGCTTCTTCCACGGCATCTTCTGCAGCTTCCAGTGCTGCCAGCTCGGAGGCTGCTTCTTCCGTGGCTTCTTCTGCCGCTGAGACAGCCGCTTTGCCGGACGGTGTGTATACCGCCGAGTTTGACACCGACAGCAGCATGTTCCACGCCAACGAAGCCTGCGACGGCAAGGGCACCCTGACTGTGGAGAACGGCCAGATGACCTTCCATGTCAGCCTTGCTTCCACCCATATCGTCAACCTGTATCTGGGCAAGGCTTCCGATGCCGCCGACCACGAGGCCGACTGGCTGCAGCCCACCACAGATACCGTCACCTATTCCGATGGCACCTCGGAGGAGGTGTACGGCTTTGACATCCCGGTCTCTGCTGTGGATGCCGACTTTGACCTTGCCATTCTGGGCACCAAGGGCAAGTGGTACGACCATGTCGTCAGCGTGCGTGATGCCGTGGAAAAGGCTGCGGAAGCCGAGACCCCGGCAGACGGCACCTACACCTGTGATGTGACGCTGGAGGGCGGCTCTGGCCGTGCTGCTGTGGACAGCCCCGCAGCCCTGACCGTGGTGGATGGCAAGATGACCGCCACCATCGTGTGGAGCAGCCCGAACTATGATTATATGATCGTGGACGGCGAGAAGTATTTGCCCACCAACACCGAGGGCAACTCCACCTTTGAAATTCCGGTATCGGCGCTGGATACCGCACTGGATGTCACCGCCGACACCGTTGCCATGAGCACCCCCCACGAGATCGAGTATACGCTGACCTTTGATTCCGCAAGTCTGAAGGCTAACGATTGAGAATGCCCTCCGCTCACGCTCTGGGCATACTCAGCGGAAAATCAATTTTTTATTTCGCGTTTGTCGCGGCTCCGACGCTTGTCAGGGCAAAGCCCTTCCATCTGCTATCGCAGATCGCTCGCCTGCTTGAAAGACCCACTGGGGCTTTCATTGCTGCGCAACCGCAGGGCCGCTCCAAACGCCTTTTCACAAGAGGGGTCGGAACGACAAACGTCCGGATATTTGAATGAAAATCACTCGCAACCAATTTCTGAAACTGATCCCCGCTGCGGCGCTGACGCTGACCGGCTGCGGCAGCAAGGCTCAACCTGCCAATACGGAAAGTCTTGTTTTCTCCCATCATTACAAGCTGGACTATGCACAGCAGTTCACAGCGGACTGCTATGAGGGCGGCTATACCATGCTGACCATCGCGGAGTCGGATGCACGGTTCCTTGTTGTGCCGGAAGATGCTGCGGAGGTGGACGGTCTGCCTGCTGATGTGACTGTGCTGCGCCAGCCGGTGGAGAATATTTATCTGGTCTCCACCTCGGTGATGGATCTGCTTTTACATCTGGACGCACTGGACAGCGTGGCCTTTTCCGGCACCAAGGCCGAGGGCTGGTATCTGCCCGAGGTGCAGCAGGCCATGGAAGAGGGAAAAATCGCGTATGCAGGCAAGTACAGCGCCCCGGATTACGAGCAGATCCTGGCAGCGGGCTGCCGCCTTGCCATTGAGAATACCATGATCCTGCACACGCCGGAGGTAAAGGAACAGCTGGAACACTTTGGCATCCCGGTGCTGGTGGAGCGTTCCAGCTACGAGAGCGACCCGCTGGCCCGCATGGAGTGGATCAAGCTTTACGGCATCCTGCTGGGCAGGGAAGAACAGGCCGAGCAGGTGTTTTCCGCGCAGGAGACAGCCGTTCAGCCCATCCTCTCGCAGGAACCCACGGGAAAAAGCTGCGCCTTCTTCTCGCTGACCACCAACAACCTTGCCACTGTGCGCAAAGGCAGTGACTATGTGGCCCGCATGATCGAGATGGCGGGCGGCAGCTATGTCTTTGCGGACCTGACGGACAATGGCAACAGCCTTGCTACCATGAACCTGCCGCTTGAGGACTTCTATGCAGGTGCAAAGGATGCCGATGTGCTCATCTACAACAGCGCCATCGAGGGCATGATCGCATCGGTGAACCAGCTGACCGAGCGTTTCCCACTGTTGAACGAGTTCAAAGCGGTGCAGAACGGTCAGGTGTGGTGCACCACCCAGAGCCTGTTCCAGCAGAGCATGGAGCTGGCAGACCTGATCGTGGATATGAACCGGGTGTTTACCAAGGGCACACCTGCCGCCAGTACCCTGAAATTCCTCACCCATGTGGACTAAAGAAGGAAAATTTTACAGAAAGGAAAGCCTATGACCCGTACCAGACGCCTTGCAGCCGCCTATATTGCCCTTGCGGCAGCCGTGGCTGTGCTTTTTGCGCTGAACCTGTTCTGGGGCAGCGTATCCCTTGCACCGGGAGCGGTGCTGACGGCACTGCTGGGCAAGGGCGGTGATGCGCTTGCGGGGAACATCATCCTGCAGCTGCGCCTGCCCCGCGCGGTCATGGCGGCGCTGTTGGGGGCAGCCCTCAGCGCGGCAGGCTACCTGCTGCAGACTTTTTTTGCAAACCCCATTGCCGGGCCATTTGTTATGGGCGTTTCCAGCGGCGCAAAGCTGGCGGTGGCCCTGACCATGGTGGTGTTTCTGGACCGCGGGATGCTGACCAGCTCGGCCACGATGATCGCGGCTGCCTTTGCGGGTGCCATGGCTTCCATGGCCTTTGTGCTGGCGGTGGCCCGGCGGGTGCAGCGCATGAGCATTCTGGTCATCTGCGGTGTGATGATCGGCTATATCTGCTCCGCCATCACCGATATCGTGGTGGCCTTTGCGCAGGATTCCAACATCGTCAATCTGCACAACTGGTCGCAGGGCAGCTTTTCCGGCGTGACATGGGCCAATGTGCAGGCTGCGGCACTGGTGGTGCTGCCTGCGCTGGCGGCATCCTTTCTGCTTTCCAAGCCCATGGCCGCCTACCAGATGGGCGAATCATATGCCCGCAGCGTGGGCGTGAATGTCAAGCCTTTCTCGGCAGCGCTGGTGCTGCTATCTAGCCTGCTGGCGGCCTGCGTCACCGCCTTTGCGGGGCCGATCTCCTTTGTAGGCATCGCGGTGCCGCACCTTGTCAAGCAGCTGCTGGGCAGCGCAAAGCCGCTGCATGTGCTGCCGGGGTGCTGCTTGGGCGGTGCGGCTTTCTGCCTGTTCTGCGACCTGCTGGCCCGCAGTCTGTTCGCGCCCACGGAGCTGTCCATCAGCTCGGTCACGGCCGTGTTCGGCGCACCGGTGGTCATCTGGCTGCTGGTGCGGCGCAATTCAGAGCGGGAGGGCGCATGATGAACGAAAAAGCACTTTGCACTGCGCGGGAGCTTGCCATCGGCTACGGCAAGACACCGCTGCTCTCGGATATTTGCCTCGGGGTGCAGCCGGGCCAGATCCTGACCTTGATCGGGCCCAACGGCGCAGGCAAATCCACCTTACTGCGCACACTGGCGGGCCAGCTTGCCCCCATGGGCGGCACAGTGCTTCTGGCGGGGAAGGATCTTACTGCCTATACCGGTACCCAGCGGGCGCAGAAGCTGGCTCTCATGGCTCCCCACAGCCGCCGGATGGAGCTGACCACCTGCTTTGACTTTGTTTCGGCGGGGCGCTATCCCTACACCGGACGGCTGGGCATTTTGTCTGCCGAGGACAGGCAGCAGGTGCACAGAGCTTTGGAGCTGGTGGGCGCGGCACACCTTGCAGACCGGGATTTTAACCGCATCAGTGACGGCCAGCGCCAGCGCATCCTGCTGGCCCGGGCACTGTGCCAGCAGCCGGAAGTGATCCTGCTGGACGAGCCGACCTCTTTTCTGGATATTAAGGGCAAGATCGAGCTGCTCACCATTTTAAAGGAACTGGCCCATACCGGTCAGCTGGCGGTGATCCTGAGCCTGCACGAGCTGGAATTGGCCGAAAAAATAGCGGACACGGTGGTGTGCGTTTCGCCCGCAGGTGTTTCCGGCGTGCTGACCCCGGAACAGGCGTTTCAGCCGGAGAACATCCGCGCCCTGTACGGCCTGACCGAACAGCAGTACACGGCTCTGTTCGGCACACCGGAGCCGGAAGCCGAAAAGGCACCCGCCGGAAAACCTCAGTTTGAGCATTACGTCCGCAGCGGGCAGAAGCTGCTGCGCTGCGGCTATACCACCGGCACCTGTGCCGCGCTGGGGGCTGCCGGGGCGGCGCGTCTGCTGCTGACCGGCCGTGAACCGGAAACGGTGGCTCTGCGCACGCCCAAGGGCATTGTGGTGGAGGTGGCTCCCCTCTGGTGCCGCAGCACGGACACAGGTGCCGCATGTGCCATCCGCAAGGACGGCGGCGACGATGTGGACGTGACCACGGGCCTGCCGGTGGTCGCATCGGTGGTGCTGGAACCGGATGCTCCCGGCGTGCGCATCTTTGGCGGCGAGGGGGTGGGCCGGGTGACGAAGCCCGGCCTTGACCAGCCCGTAGGGGAAGCCGCCATCAACCATGTACCCCGCCAGATGATTGCCGAAGCGCTGGAACGGGAAGCTGAAAATGCTGCCTACACCGGCGGCTTTGCGGTGACCATCTCTGTGGAAGGCGGTGCCGAGACGGCAAAGCGCACCTTCAACCCGCACATCGGGGTGGAGGGCGGGCTTTCCATTCTGGGCACCAGCGGCATCGTGGAACCCATGAGCCAGCAGGCCATTCTGGATACCATCCAGCTGGAAATGAATCAGGCCGCACTGCGCGCAAAAAATGCCCCCGGCCCCCGGCGGCTGGTGCTGGCCCCCGGTAACTACGGGCTGGATTATCTGGCCAGCGCTCTGCCGCAGTTCGAGCGGTTCCCGGTGGTCAAGACCTCCAACTTCATCGGGGATACGCTGGATATGGCTGCCACGGCCAAATTTGAGGAAGTGCTTCTGGTAGGCCATGTGGGCAAGCTCTGCAAGCTGGCGGCAGGGGTCATGAACACCCACTCCCACACGGCGGATGGCCGCGCTGAAGTGTTTTGCGCCCATGCGGCGCTGTGCGGTGCCGCGCATGAGGTGTGCGCCGCCCTGATGGATGCCGCCACCACCGATGCCTGCCTTGACATTCTGGACGGCGCACAGCTGCGTGCACCGGTGCTGGAAAGCATCCTTGCCGCCATCCAGATGCATCTGGACCGACGGGCAGGCGGGGCCTTCCGGGTGGGCGCGGTGCTGTTCTCCAACCAGCACGGCCCGCTGGGCGAGACAAAAACGGCAAAGGAGCTGATGCAGGAATGGCAGAACTGAAAGGTACATTTTACGGTGTCAGCGTCGGCCCCGGCGACCCGGAGCTGATGACGCTGCAGGCTGTGCGGCTCATCCGGCAGTGCCCTGTGCTGGCCGCGCCGCAGACTGCTTCCGGCCAGATGCTGGCGCTGGACATCGCCCGCAGTGCGCTGGGAGAAGCGCTGGACGGCAAGACCATCGTCCCGCTGTACTTTGCCATGAGCCGTGACCCGGCTGCGCTGGCGGCTTTGCACGAAAAAGCCGCCGCCGCGGTGCGGCAGTATCTGGATGCCGGGCAGGACGTTGCCATGCTGAACATCGGTGATGTTTCCATCTATGCCACCTTTGGTTACCTGCAGGAGATCTTGCAGGCCGGGGGTTATGCCACCGCCATGGCGGCAGGCGTGCCCAGCTTTTGTGCGGCGGCGGCGCGGCTGAATGTGCCGCTGACCGGCGGCATGGATACGCCGCTTACCATTGCGCCCGGCGGCTGGACAGACCGCGTGCTTGAAATGCCCGGCACCAAGGTATTGATGAAAGCCGGCAGGCAATTGCCTGTCTTATTGGATACCCTGCAGCAGGCAGATAAGCTGAAAAAAAGCGCACTTGTGTGCAACTGCGGTCTGCCGGACGAGCGGGTCTACCCGGATCTTTCCCTTGAGCGGCCGCAGGAACAGGCCGGTTATTTTGCCACCGTTTTGGTAAAGGAGTAACGTTATGGTACATTTTGTTGGTGCAGGCCCCGGCGCACCGGACCTCATCACCCGGCGGGGCGCGGCCCTGCTTCAGAAAGCCGACTGCATCATCTATGCGGGCAGTCTGGTGAACCCGGCCCTGCTGGGCCTTGCAAAGGCAGACTGCGCCATTTATAACAGCGCTGAAATGACGCTGGAGCAGGTGCTGGATGTGATGCGGCAGATGGAAGCTGCGGGTAAGATCACCGTGCGCCTGCACACCGGCGACCCCTGCCTTTACGGTGCCATCCGGGAGCAGATGGATGTGCTGGACGCCGAGGGCATTCCCTACGATGATACCCCCGGTGTGTCCAGCTTCTGCGGTGCAGCGGCGGCACTGAATGCAGAGTACACGCTGCCCACCGTCAGCCAGACCGTCATCATCACCCGCATGGAGGGCCGCACCCCGGTGCCGGAAAAAGAAAAGCTGGCAAGCCTTGCCGCCCATGGGGCAACGATGGTCATTTTCCTATCCATCGGCCTTGTGGACAAAGTACAGCAGGCGCTTCTGGCAGGCGGTGCCTATACGCCGGATACCCCGGCAGCGGTGGTGTATAAGGCCACATGGCCGGAAGAAAAAACGGTGCGCTGCACCGTAGGTACGCTGGCGGAAAGCGTTCATGCAGCGGGCATCACCAAAACGGCGCTCATCGTGGCAGGCGGCTTTCTGGGCCGGAATTATGAGCGCAGCAAGCTCTACGACCCGGCCTTTACCACCGAGTTCCGCAAGGGGACAGACCGGTGACCCGCGCCTATCTTGCCTTTACGGCAAAGGGCCTTGCACTGGCCCAAAAACTGGCGGCGGCATATCCCGGCAGTGTGACCCGCTGCGGCCATGAAGCCGGGCAGGTGCACCTTGCCGATTGGACGGCCCGCCAGTTTGCCGGGAGTGATGCCCTTGTTTTTGTAGGTGCTGTGGGCATTGCGGTGCGGGCCATTGCGCCCCATTGCCAAAGCAAGGCGCAGGACCCTGCCGTTGTGGTGCTGGACGAGTGTGGCCGCTTTGCCGTGCCCATCCTCTCAGGCCACCTGGGCGGTGCCAACGACCTTGCCCGGGCGCTTGCCGCTGTGTGCGGTGCGGTGCCGGTGATCACCACAGCCACCGACGCAAACGGTGTGTTTGCGGTGGACGAGTGGGCAAAGCACCAGAACTGCACCGTGCTGGAGCCGGAGCGCATCAAGCTTGTCAGCGGTGCACTGCTGGCGGGCAAAACGGTGCAGTTTGCATCCGACTGGCCCATTGCGGGTGCATCGCCTGATGGGATCACGGCGGGAGATGCCCCGGACTTTGCCCTCACCCTCTGCCCGGCGGGGGATGCGCTGCATCTGGTGCCGCGCATCGGCGTGCTGGGCGTGGGCTGCAAACGCGGCACCAGCACCGAAACGCTGGCCGAAGCCTTTGCAGCTTTCTGTGCCCAGAACCGCCTTGCGCCGCAATGCATCACGGCGGCGGCAAGCATCGACTTAAAACAAAACGAGGCGGGCTTGCTGACCTTCTGTAAGAGCCACAGCTGGCCGGTGCAGTTTTTCACAGCGGAACAGCTGCGTGCCGCCCCCGGCAGCTTTACGCCTTCGGCCTTTGTGCAGAGCGTTACCGGCGTGGACAATGTCTGTGAACGGTCGGCAGTGCTGGCCGCAGGCGGGACACTCGTTTTTCACAAATATGCCCATACCGGCGTGACCTTTGCGCTGGCCGTGCGGCCCTATGCCCCGGACTGGAGGTGGCAGAATGTTTGACCCGATGGAATTTGAGATCGACGAACCGGAAAAGGTAGTCTACGTGGTGGGCATTGGCCCCGGAGATGTTTACTACCTGACGCAGGAAGCCCAGAACGTTCTGGAACACGCAGATGCCATCTGCGGCTATAAACTTTATCTTGACCTGATCGAGCCGGAGTTCCCATGTGAGGAATATTATTCCACCGGCATGACCAAGGAGATCGACCGCTGCCGCTGGGCGCTGGAAAAGGCGAATACCGGCAGGCGCGTGGTGATGGTGTGCAGCGGCGACGCAGGCGTTTACGGCATGGCCAGCCCTGTGCTGGAACTGGCGCAGGATTACCCGGACGTTACCGTAGAAGTGGTGCCCGGCCTTACGGCCGCCCTCAGCGGCGGGGCTGTGCTGGGCGCGCCGCTGGCCCACGATTTCTGCGTGATCTCCCTTTCCGACCGGCTTACCCCGTGGGAGGTCATCCAAAAGCGGCTGGCCTGCGCCGCGCAGGGAGATTTCTGCGCTGCACTCTATAATCCTTCTTCCAAGGGCAGGCCGGACTACCTGCAAAAGGCAGTGCGCATCCTGCGCGCAAACGGCAAGGCGGATGATACCGTCTGCGGCCTTGTGCGCAACATTGGCCGCGAGGGCCAGAGCGCCCGGGTGCTGACGCTGGCCGAGCTGGAAAACACGCCGGTGGATATGTTCACCACCGTGTATATCGGCAACAGCAATACCCGCGCCCTTTCGGGCCGGATGGTCACGCCGCGGGGGTACCGTAAGTGAAGGCGGTCGTGTTCAGCGGCACCACCGAGGGCCGCCGCTTCTCCAAAAAGCTGGCAGAGCTTGGCGTTGCGGTAACGGTGTGCGTGGCAACGCCGCTGGGGGCCGAGGAGCAGGGCGAAATGGCGGGCATCACGGTGCACGCCGGGCGGCTGCAGCCGGATGCCATGGCGGCATTGCTGGCGGGAGCTGATCTCTGCGTGGATGCCACCCACCCTTATGCAGTGGATGCCACCAGGAACATCCGCGCTGCAGCGGTGCAGGCGGGCGTGGAATACCGCCGCCTACTGCGTGCGCAAAGCCCCTTGCCGCCCGGCTGTGCGGTGTTTGAAACAGCAGCGCAGGCTGCAGAATATCTGGCCGGGACAGAGGGCAATATCCTGCTTGCCACCGGTGCCAAGGAGCTGGCTGTGTTTGCCGGGCTGGAACCGGCGCGGCTTTACCCGCGCGTCCTGCCCACGCCGGAGGGCATTGCCGCCTGTGAAGCGGCCAATGTCCCGCACCGGAACATCATTGCCATGCAGGGGCCGTTCAGTCTGGCGCTGAATAAGGCGTTGATCACACAGTTCCAGATCCGGTACCTCGTCACCAAGGACGGCGGCGCAGCGGGCGGCTTTGCCGAGAAGGTGCAGGCCGCTGCCGATACCGGCGCACAGCTGGTGGTGCTGCGCCGCCCGCCGGAAACTGGCGAGACGGAAACACAAATTTTAGCGTATTGCAAGGAGATTTTGCAATGGTCACACTGATCGGCATGGGCAGCGGAAAATGGGAAGCCCTTTCGGCGCAGGCACAGCAGGCTGTGCGCAGCGCGGGCCTTGTGTTCGGTGCAAAGCGGCTGCTGGTGGGCCTCCCGCCCGAGTGCACTGCCCGGCAGTTCGCGCTCTACCAGCCCGCTGACATTCTGGAAACACTGGCACAAAACTCCGGGCAGGATGCTGCCGTGCTTTACAGCGGCGATACCGGATTTTACTCCGGTGCGTCCGGTCTGCTCACGCCGCTGCGGGCGCTGGGCATCCCCGCGCGGGTGTATCCGGGCGTTTCCAGCATCCAGCTGCTTTCAGCGGCGCTGGGCCGACCGTGGCAGGACTGGAAGCTGGTCTCGGCCCATGGCTGCGCCTGCGACCCGGTGGCCGAGTGTATGATGAACCGTTCGGTGTTCTTCCTCACCGGCGGCACTGAAACGCCCGCCTCTCTGTGCCAGAAGCTGACCGATGCCGGTATGGGCGAAGCCCACGGCGTGGTGGGCGAAAACCTTGGCACCGAGGCGGAAGCCATCCGCTACGGCTCTGCTGCAGAGCTGGCGGGGCAGAGCTTTGCACCACTCAGCGTGCTTCTGGTGGAAAACTTTGATCTGCCGCAGCTGCGTGCGCCGGGCTTCCCGGACGAAAGCTTCATCCGGAGCGAGGTGCCCATGACCAAGCAGGAGGTGCGCGCTGCTGCGCTGGCAAAGCTGGCGGTAATGCCCACCGACACTCTGTGGGATGTGGGCGCAGGCACCGGCAGTGTGAGCGTGGAGCTTGCGCTGGCGGCACCCAAAGGCCGCGTTTACGCCGTGGAGTGTGAACCGGATGCCTGTGAACTGATCCGTAAAAACCGGGCAAAGTTCCATGCTTGCAACCTCATCCTCATCGAGGGCCGCGCACCGGATGTGCTGGCGGACCTGCCTGCGCCGGATGCCGTGTTCATCGGCGGCACCAAGGGCGGCATGGAAGCCGTGCTGGATGAAGTGCTCGGCAAGAATCCGAACGCACGCATCTGCATTTCGGCCATTGCGCTGGAAACGCTGGGCGCTGCCATTGCCGCCCTCACGGCCCGGGGCCTGACCGCAGAGGTAACGCAGATCGCCGTCAGCCGCACAAAACCGGCGGGCCGACTGCACCTGCTCATGGCCAATAACCCCATCTTCCTCATTACGGGTACACGCAAATGATGCAATTCCTCATCGCCGCGCCTTCTTCCGGCAGCGGCAAGACCACTGTTGCCTGTGCAGTGCTGGCGGCGCTGAAAAAGCGCGGGGCCGACCCCTGTGCGTTCAAAAGCGGGCCGGACTACATCGACCCCATGTTCCACCGCTCGGCTCTGCAGGTGGACAGCCACAATCTGGATCTGTTTCTTTCCAACAGGGATATGGTGCGGGCCATTTTTGCCCGCTATGCCGCCGGGCATGGTGCCGCCGTGTGCGAGGGCGCTATGGGCTTTTATGATGGTCAGGGCCTGACCACCCGTGCCAGCGCTTGGGAACTGGCGGATACGCTGGGCCTACCGGTGCTGCTGGTGGTACAGCCCAAGGGTGCCAGCGTGACGCTGGCCGCGCAAATTCAGGGCCTTGTGAACTTCCGCAAAAACAGCCATGTTTCGGGCATCCTGCTCAATGATTGTTCCGAAAAGCTGTATAAAATGCTCAAGGCCCTGCTGGAAAGGGAGACCGGCCTGCCGGTGCTGGGTTATCTGCCCCATTTGCCGCAGGCAGCGGTAGAAAGCCGACACCTCGGCCTGAAGACTGCAGATGAGATTGCCGACCTGCAGGAAAAGATCGCCCTGCTGGCCGATGCACTGGTGCTGGATTGGCAGCGCCTTGCCGTGCTGACCGAAAAGCCTGCGCCGGAGGCTTTGCCGGGAGCAGCTGCACCCACATCCGTCCGCATTGCGGTGGCAAAAGACGAGGCGTTCTGCTTTACCTATGCCGAAACGCTGGACGCACTGCGGGATGCCGGGGCGGAGCTTGTGCTTTTCAGCCCGGTGCAGGATGCGGTTTTGCCGGAAAATATAGGTGGGCTGTATCTGCCCGGCGGCTACCCGGAGCTGTACGCCAAAACGCTGAGTGAAAACAAAACCATGCTGGCTTCCATCCGGCAGGCCGTGCAGGCGGGCCTGCCCACAGCGGCCGAATGCGGCGGCTTTTTGTATCTGGGCCGGAGCCTTGAGGATGCCGACGGTAAGGCGTGGCCCATGGCAGACGTTCTGCCGGGCGATGGCATCCGGGTGGGAAGGCTGGTGCGCTTTGGCTATGCCGAAATGACCGCCAAGGCGGACAGTATGCTCTTCTGCGCCGGAGAAACGCTGCCCATCCACGAATTCCACCACTGGGATTCCACCGCAAACGGCACTGCATTTACTGCCTGCAAAAGCGAAAAAATGCAGTGGGAATGCGGCTTTGCAAACGAGAATTTCTATGCGGGGTTCCCGCATTTATACTGGGCGGGCACGCCCCTGCCGGGCCGCTTTGTGCGCGCGGCAGAACGATACAGCAAAACAAAAGGATGACCTAAATGACCGAAACGGAACTGAATGCACTTTTGGCGGGTATCACCCCGGCCAACGAAGCCGCCCGTGCGGCGGCACACGCCCACTGGGCCAGCCTTGCAAAGCCTCTGGGCGGGTTGGGCCGGCTGGAGACCATGCTGGAGGATGCCGCCGCCCTTACCGGCAGTGCGGAGCTTGATCTTTCCCGCCGGGTGGTGGTGGTGCTCTGCGCGGATAACGGCGTGGTGGCGCAGGGCGTGAGCCAGACCGGGCAGGAAGTGACCCGTGCCGTGGCCGAAAACCTTGCCATGCGGCGCACCAGTGTGTGCCAGATGGCCCGCACGGCCCACTGCGATGTTCTGCCCGTGGATATGGGCATGGCAGGCGAACCGGTGCCCGGCGTGCGCAGCTGCCGCATTGCCGCAGGCACGACGGATTTTACCCAAGGCCCTGCCATGAGCCGGGCCGAGGCCGTGCAGGCCATTGGGGAGGGCATTGCCCTTGCCCGGGAACTGGCAGAGGATGGCTACAGGCTCATTGCCACCGGTGAAATGGGCATTGGCAATACCACCACCTCCAGCGCGGTGGCGGCAGTGCTGCTGGGCCAGCCCGTGGAGCTTATGACCGGGCGCGGTGCGGGCCTCTCGGACGAAGGGCTTGCCCGCAAGGTGGATGCCATCTGCCGCGGCATCCTTTGCAATGAGCCGGACCCGGAAGACACATTGGATGTTCTTGCAAAGCTTGGCGGCTTTGATATCGCGGGCCTGTGCGGTGTGTTTCTGGGCGGTGCACTGGCCGGTGTGCCGGTGCTGGCAGATGGCTTTATCAGCGGAGTGGCCGCGCTGTGCGCCGTGCGGCTGTGCCCGGCGGCGGCAAAGGCTGTGTTTGCAAGCCACTGCTCGGCAGAGCCTGCCGCGCGCATCGTGCTGGAAGCACTGGGCAAGGCACCCATCATTACGGCGGGGCTGCATCTGGGCGAGGGCACCGGCGCGGTGGCCAGCATCCCGCTGTGGGATATGGCGCTGGCCGTATACGGCGGGTGCTACTCCTTTGCGGAGGGCGGCATTGCGCCGTATACGCCCCAATGTTGACGCTGGTTCTGGGCGGCGCGGCCAGCGGCAAAAGTGAATATGCCGAGAGCCTTGTGCTCAGGACCACCGGCCCCCGCTACTATCTTGCCACCATGCAGGTGTGGGATGCCGAGTGTGCCGCCCGGGTGGAAAAGCACCGCAAAATGCGGGCCGCAAAGCAGTTTAAAACGGTGGAGTGTCCCTTGCATCTGAACAATGTGCGCCTGCCTGCGCGGGGCACCGCCTTGCTGGAAGACCTTGGCAACCTTGCCGCCAACGAGCTGTACGACCCGGCGGGAGCAGGGGAAAACGCGGCCAAAGCCATCCTGCACGGGCTGGAAAGCTTTGCAGCCCAGTGCGAAAACCTCATCGTTGTTTCCAACGAGGTGTTCAGCGGCGGGGCCGACTATGCCGGTGACACAGGCCGCTATCTGCTGGCACTGGCGCAGGTGAACAATGCCTTTGCCGCCCGGGCAGATGCGGTGGTGCGGGTGGTATGCGGCATCCCCGTGTACTATAAAGGAGTGGAAAAATGATCGTTTTGCAGACCATCGCGGTGGCTTTTGCCATGTTTTCGGCCATCCCGGTGCCGCAGTTCGAATGGAACGAAAAAAATATGCGTTATGCCATGTGCGCCTTCCCGCTCATTGGTGTCGTTATTGGTGCGGCGTGGTGTGTGTGTGGCGCGCTGCCCCTGCCGGGCCTTGCCAAGGCGGCAGGCTTTGCGCTGATCCCGGTATGGATCACCGGCGGCATCCATCTGGACGGCTATGCCGACACCTGCGATGCCCTTTCCAGCTACGGCGACCGAGAAAAGAAGCTGGAAATATTAAAAGACCCCCACTGCGGTGCCTTTGCGGTCATCCGACTGTGCAGCTATTTTCTGGCCTATTTTGCCCTGTGCACCTGTGTGAGTTTTACACCCCGCGTGGGTGTGCTGTGGGTTCTGGCACTGGTGCTGGAACGGGCGCTTTCGGGCCTTGCGGTGGCATCGTTCCCCATGGCAAAAAACACCGGTCTTGCACACACCTTTGCCACTGCAGCAGACAAAACTGTGGTGCGCCGGGTGCTGGCGGTGCTGGCCGCAGTGCTGTGCGTGGGCATGGCGGCGCTGGGCGGCTGGGCGCTGGTGCTGGCAGCGCTGGCGGTGCTCTGGCGCTACCATGCCGTGAGTTGGAAGCAGTTCGGCGGCATCACCGGCGACCTTGCCGGGTGGTTTTTGCAAAAGGCCGAGCTCTGGATGCTGGCGGCGCTGTGTGCCTGCCAGTGGGGAGGGCTGCTATGATCTTTATTACCGGGCCGCTCTACAGCGGCAAGCGCACCTTTGCGCAAACACTTCCCGGCAAGCGTCTTTCGGACGTGCAGGTATACTTGTGAAGGGATAGCCCGGTCGCGCTCCCCGAGATACTTGAGTGTCTGATTGCCGCCCATGCTGAACCCCACAAGTACGATGCTCCCGTAGCCAAGGGAGACGCAGTACTGCACGACAAGGTGCAGATCGTCCGTTTCCCCGCCGTGGTAGAGCGGAAGCGTGTGGTTCATTTCGCCTGAGCAACCCCTGAAATTCCGGGCCACCACATCCCATCCTCGGCGGTTGAGCGCTTCGGCCATGCCGAGCATGTACCGGCGCGTGCTGTTTCCTTCGAGCCCGTGCGACAAGATGGCCACACGCCCGGAACGGATGCCCGCGCAGGCGGGGATATGATCTATGTCGATGAAGTCGCCGTCCGGGGTTTCAAGGCGTTCGCGCCAGAGAGAAGGCAAGGGGGGATTGCGGAACAGCACAGGCCAGATGGTCTGTAAGTGACCATTCCGCAACCATATGGGAGAATTGTAGGACGAATGATTGACGACGGGCATGGCTTCCTCTTTGCGGTTACATGATTGTTCCTTGTTGTACACCATGCCGCGCCATCTGCCCACCCGGTTAGACAGCCGTGTGGCGGCCCTGAGTGAAATGTGGAGAAGCCGGTCTTGTTTCCGTCCCGAGTTGGGAGCGGAGATGCGTCGCGGGGCCTTACTCTTCATTCGCTGTGGCGGTATGGTGCTTCTTTTTGTAAGGGCATACGGCATCTATTCGTGTGCGGCCGGATCACGGCAAAGTAAACTCAGCGAGGGGCGTCGCCGGGCTCCTCTTTGGGGCTGTTGCGTGCTATTGCGCCAGATTGCCCAGGACTAAGCCTTCCAGTGATCGGAGATGGGGAAATGTGGTC
>OGQL01001087.1_pt1 | contig 21216 bp, 17 predicted proteins | sample 1553211 | NCBI WGS metagenome assembly OGQL01 (sample SAMEA2579942, study PRJEB22360) | human gut metagenome
TTTGCTGCCGCCGTCGTCGGCACGCTCTACCTGCTGGGCGGGCGGCGTAAATTCGGCAGGCAGGAATCCGAATGAAACACAAACTTCGCCGGCAGTTTACCGAAGAATACAGAGAACAACAAAATAGCATGAAACGCATAGGACTCATATCCGACACCCACGGCACGTTCGACCAAACGCTCAAAACATTCCTCAAGGACGTGGACGAAATCTGGCACGCCGGGGACATCGGCTCTCCGGAGGTCGCCGACCAGATCGCGGCGTTCAAACCCCTGCGGGCCGTCTATGGCAATATCGACGGAGGTATCATGCGACGCACCTACCGCGAATTTCTCTCCTTCGAGTGCGAAGGGGTGAGCGTCCTGATGACCCACATCGGCGGGGATCCCCTATGCGTTCGCCTCCCCCCCGCCACTACACCCCGCAGGCCGTAGCGCGGATCCAATCGCTGCGCCCGAAAATCTTCATCGCGGGGCACTCCCACATTCTCAAGGTCATCTACGACCCCGTTTACGACCTGCTTCACCTCAACCCCGGCGCTGCCGGCTGCTACGGTTTCCACAAGGTGCGCAGCGCCCTGCGCTTCACCATCGACGGCACCGACATCCGCGACATGGAAATCGGCGAATGGCCTCGTCCCGGCGCTTGATAAAGGGACGAAATCGTTCAATATGCAATATTTTTATTTAACATAATATTACCTGGGATTTCTTCGTTATAAGTCTGTAATTTCAACAGGACAAAACGTACATTTTCGACAAGCGAGGAGAGAGCGACCGCGTTCGCTTTTCCGAACACGGAAAACTAAAAAAGGAATCCAAGATGCAAGCTAAAATCTCAAAAACGCTCGAGGCCATCATCGCCCGTACGGCATTCGAAACCTCGAAACGCGCTATTACCCACTCACTCAAGGATTTTCTCACCCTTGAGATTCTGCGGGAAGAAGGGTCCTTAGCGCATCAGATACTCACCTCCCGCCTCAAGGACTGGGAGATTCACCAAATATGCCTTCGCATCGAAAGCGAGATTCGGTCGGTATCGGCACCCGATTCATCGAGGCAGAATCCCGAAGAATTTTTCCCTTTATACACCAGAGAATTACAACGATTGTTCGCCCCGATGCACCATGTTTCGACGGCACACGCACTGCTGCACATCGTGAGCGACCCGCACACGATCACTTCGCAGGTGCTGGCCATGTACCATTTCGATGCACAGGCGATAGCGACCGAACTGCAAAAGATGACCCTGGAGGCCGATCAAACGACGCCTCCGGATACCAATTTTCGGCCGACACCCGAACTACGGTTCATCGGCCTGCGCGAACCTGTCCGGGACACTCCTCCTGCGGAACCTGCCTTGTTGGACAAATTCGGCACCGACCTTACGTACGAAGCTCGCAGAGGCCGCATCGATCCCGTCGTAGGACGCGAGCGGGAGATGGAACGCATCGTGCAGATCCTCTCGCGCCGCAAGAAGAACAACCCGATCCTGATCGGCGAAGCCGGCGTGGGCAAGAGCGCCATCGTCGAAGGGCTGGCCCTGCGGATGGCAGCGGACGAAGTTCCCGCCACCATCCGCGGCAAACGGCTCTATTCGCTCGACGTATCGTCGCTCCTGGCCGGGACCAAATACAGAGGTGAGTTCGAAGAACGGATGCAGCGACTTCTCGAAGAATTGCGCAGGAAGCAGGACTCGATCCTCTTCATCGACGAAATACACACCATCGCGGGCGCAGGTTCGACCCAGGGAAGCCTCGACACGGCCAACATTCTCAAACCCGCCCTGGCGCGGGGCGAATTGCAGGTCATCGGAGCCACGACGCTGGACGAATATCGCGAAGATATCGAGAGCGATCCCGCGCTGGAACGCCGCTTTCAGAAAATCCTCGTCGAACCCGCTTCGGAAGAGGAAACCCTGCAAATCCTGCACAACATCGCACCCCATTACGAACGGCACCACGGAGTGCGCTACTCGGACGAAGCATTGCGGGCCTGCGTCGCCCTGACCGGGCGCTACATTACCGACCGCAACTTTCCGGACAAGGCGATCGACGTGCTGGACGAAGCCGGGGCACGTATTCACCTGCAGGACAAAGGCAAAACCGAAAAACCGTCCCGAAAAACCGCATCCCGCGAACCGGTCGGCGCCGCAGCAGGAGCCAAAACGCCCAAAAACCGCTCCCGCAAAACGGCGGCAGCGGGCACCAACAACGGCGGGGCGCCCTTCGTCGGTGGCGCCGTATGGACTCTTCCGTCCGATCCCGGCCCGCCCGAAATCCGGGCCGAGCATATCGAGCAGGTTATTACCTCCATGACGGGAATCCCAGCCGAACGGCTCTCGGGCAGCGAAAGCGAACGTCTGCGCGGCCTTGCGGACTATCTTTCGGCCCGCGTCATCGGCCAATGCGAAGCCGTCGAAAAGATTTCGCGGTCGATCCAACGCTCCCGGGCGGGACTCAAGGACGAAGGGCGTCCGATCGGCGTCTTCATGTTCGTCGGACCGACGGGCGTGGGCAAAACCCTGCTGGCGAAAGAGCTCTCCAAATGGCTCTTCGACGAGAACAAGGGACTCATCCGTATCGACATGAGCGAATACAGCGAAAAACACAACGTCGCACGGTTGATCGGCTCCCCGCCGGGATATGTCGGCTACGGCGAAGGCGGACAGCTCACCGAAGCGGTACGCCGCCATCCCTATTCGGTCGTCCTGTTCGACGAAATCGAGAAAGCCCACCCCGAAGTCTTCAACACCCTGTTGCAGATCTTCGACGAGGGACACCTCACCGACGGTTCGGGGCGCAAGGTCGATTTCCGAAATACGGTAATCATTCTCACCTCCAACGTCGGATCGCGGGCCGCGGCAATACGCTCCACGCAGGTCGGGTACAGCACCTGTTCGAAATCGGACACCCAGCAGAAAGCCCCGCAGTCGGAATACCGCCGGGCGCTGGAAGAAACCTTCGCACCGGAGTTCCTGAACCGCATCGACGACATCGTCATCTTCCGCACGCTCGACCTCTCGGACGTGGAGCGGATCATCGACCTGGAACTCAAGGAGCTGCTCTCCCGTACCGACCGACTCGGCTACAAGGTCGAAATCACCGACGAGGCGAAGCGGACCCTTGCCGCCATCGGCTACCAGCGCAAATACGGCGTCCGCGCCCTACGCCGCACGCTGCTCGAACGCATCGAGGAACCTCTCTCGGGACTGATTATCGACGGCAAACTGCACAGCGGGGAGCGGGTGATCGTGGAACCCGACGGCGAAAAGGAGGTGATTCTCCGGGTCGCCTAACATAAATCCGCACCAGTGGCGGACGGTTTTCGAATCCCGGCCGAAGCAAATATCGGCCGGGATTTTCACGCCTCACCCACTCCTTCGACGAAGCGGTTTTCCAGAACCGACAACAACCCCGGCCCGACATAACGGAATAACCCCAAACAGACCTCCCGGCAGCAAGGCATTTGCATCGAAATCGGAAACAAACCCCATATATGTCCGTCCCGCATGCTTTCAATATCTGCCTGCAAAATCGGCCCCGACACCCGGTCGAAAGGTCCATACATCAGCCCCCGTCCCCCTTTCGAAACGGATGCGAAAGAGGGATAACCGATTATTTTCGTACCTTTGTCGTCTGATTCAAGAAATATGTACCGTTTTTCAACCTACAAACAACAATACAAAGCCAATCTGAAACTGGCCCTGCCCGTCGTGATGACCCAGTTGGGGCAGATCCTCGTACAGGTCGCCGACAACGTCATGGTCGGCCGTTACGGAGGCGACGACCCCACGCCGCTGGCCGCCACTTCGTTCGGCGGCTCGGTCTTCTTCATCCTCTTCATCGCCGGCGTCGGCATCGCATTGGGCCTCACGCCGCTGATCGGCGAACTCTACGCCCAGGGCGACCGACACAAATCGTCGCAATACCTGCAAAACGGCGTGATGTTCTACACATTGCTGGGATTCCTGGTCTGCGGCCTCCAACTGGCCGTCATCCCTTTGATGTACCACATGGGACAGCCCGTCGAAGTGGTCGATATGGCCATACCGTATTACAAGTTGCTGGCTTACAGCATGCCGTTCATCATGCTTTTCTTTACCTTCAAGCAGTTCCTCGAAGGCGTCGGAAACACCCGGGTCGAAATGGTCGTGGTGATTCTCTGCAACCTGATGAACGTCGGCTTGAACTGGATTTTCATCTACGGCCACCTCGGATTCGAAGAACTGGGTGCCACGGGTGCGGGGCTCGGCACCCTCGGATCGCGCATCGCCATGCCGATCATGATTATCGGCTATTTCTACAAAAAACAGAAATACCGCGCCTATCTTCAGGGATTCTCGCCCCGCAACTATTCGGTCAAAACGATCCGCACATTGCTGCGTATGGGCCTTCCAATCTCCCTGCAGATGTTTCTCGAAGCCTCGGCCTTCGTCGGCACCAGTATCATGATGGGCTGGCTGAGCAAGACGGCCATCAGCGCCAACCAGATCGCCATGACCCTGGGCAACTGCGCCTTCATGATCGTAACTTCGATCGGTGCCGCCACGACCATCCGCATCTCCCACTGCTACGGCGCCCGCAGCTTGAAGGAGCTGACTCTGGCGGCAAAGGCCTCCTACCACCTGGTCATCGCCTGGAACCTCTTCGCCGCCATCACGTTCATCTCGCTCTGTAACGTCATTCCGACTTTCTTCACCACCAACGCCGAAGTGATCGACCTGGCCTCGAAGCTGATCCTGCTGATCGCCGTTTACCAGTTGGCGGACGGCATCCAAAACGTTTCGGTCGGCATCCTGCGGGGTATTCAGGACGTGAAGATCATCATGCCGATCGCCTTCCTCTCGTACATCGTATTCAACCTGCCGGTGGGTTACCTGTTCGGCTTCACGCTCGGCATGGGTCCGACGGGGCTTTTCCTCGGCTTCTCGTTCGGCTTGTCGGCCGCGGCCGTGATGATGATCGTCCGCATCCGGCGCAGCGTCCGCAAGCTCCGCCTGGGCAATTGAGGCAACGATTTAGGCAGAGTGGCCGCCGGATAAAAAAAATTTCGTATCTTTACGCAAATTATGCCCACAAATGGACACCGAAAAACAATATACGAAAAAGTGTAAACCCGAAGTAGGCCGCGGATGCAGTTTCTGCGATTGCGGTGCAGAGTGCGAGGCGAAGCTCTGCGACGGGTGTTTCAAGCTTCACGAAACGGCGTGGCTCGAGGAGTACCCCGAGAATATCCCAACCGACATCGTGGAGGTGCGGTTCAAGAACACGCGCCGCTCGTTCTACCAGAACGCCAACAACCTGCAGCTCAAGCGGGGCGACATCGTGGCGGTCGAGGCATCGCCCGGACACGACATCGGCGTCGTTTCGCTCACGGGCGACCTGGTAGCACGCCAGATGCGCCGCACGGGATTCAACCCCTACAACGGCGAGTTCAAGAAAGTTTACCGCAAGGCCAAGCCCTACGACATCGAGAAATGGCAGGAGGCCATCGCCCTCGAACATGAAACGATGATCGCATCGCGCCAGATCGCCGCCGACATGGGACTCAACATGAAGATCGGCGACGTGGAATACCAGGGGGACAAGATAAAGGCTATTTTCTACTATATCGCCGACGAGCGTGTCGATTTTCGCGAACTGATCAAGGTCTTCGCCGAGCGGTTCCACATCCGCATCGAAATGAAGCAGATCGGCGCACGCCAGGAAGCCGGGCGCATCGGCGGGCTGGGTGCCTGCGGGCGCGAGCTGTGCTGCGCATCGTGGATGTCGAGCTTCTCGAGCGTCACGACGGGTGCCGCCCGTGCACAGGAGATTTCGCTCAATCCCCAGAAACTGGCCGGACAGTGCTCGAAGCTCAAATGCTGCATGATGTACGAATACGACACCTATGTCGACGCCCGCAAGGAGTTCCCGCGCCTGCGTGAGCCGTTGCAGGCCATCGACGGCGAATATTTCCTCGTCAAGAGCGACATCCTCGCCGGTACGATGACCTTCTCGTCGAGCAAGGATGCGATGGTCAATGTCACCACGCTGCCCGTGTCGCGCGTGCGCGAAATCATGGCACTGAACCGTGCAGGCAAGAAGGTCGACCAGCTGCAGCACGCCGACGACATCCGCCCGATAGCCGAGGAGCCGACCTACCGCTCCGAAGAGGACAGCATCACCCGTTTCGACTCGGCCAAACGGCGCAACAAGCGCGGCCGCAACCGGGGCAAACAGAACGGACAGGAGGGGCAGAACGGACAGCCTTCCCAGGAAACAGGACAGGAGCGCCGCCAGGCTCAGCCGGGGCAGCAGCCCCAGCAGGAGCGTCCCGAACGCCGCCAGCGACGCAACGACCGTTCCCGCAACGGGGAGGGCCGCAACGGCGGTGACCGCCGCAACGGGAACCGCAATGAGGCAGCTCCCCGCAACAATGGCAACGGCAACAACGGAGGCAACAACGGCGCAGAGGGCAATACAAACGGCGGGGAACGCCGCGAAGGTGGCAACAGGCGCAACAACCGCAACCGCCGCCGTCCGGGAGGCGAACGCCGCGAAGGGGGCAGCGACAACGGCAGCGGAAGCAACGGGGGTTCAAACGAATAGACGGTGATACGGGCACGTGACATAGCGGCACGTCGCGCAGCAGCCGGAACGCTTCGGCAGACGGCCGGCATTCCGGGTAGCACTGCCACGCAGGCCGGCGCAATGCAGCCCTGTACGACACAACCCGGCACAACGTGGTTCCATACGCCGAGGTCGGGCAGGGCAGCGTCCGGCACAGCCGCATACCGGGATCGGACGGGCAGCGCATTCCGGAAAGTCCGTCGGGCAGTACTCCTTTCCACCGCGGCCTTTGCCGCAGGCTGCGTGTCACCCCACGGAGCCGCGGTGACCGATGTGAATGCCTCGGGCTGGGACGCACCCGCCGCCATCGTCTTCACCAACACCGATACGACGACGCTGCGTGACATGGATTTGTTCCTGCGCTACGACGACCGCATGGATGAAGACACGCTGACGGTACGCATAGCAGTCGTCACACCCGACTCGCTCCGGCACGAAGAGGCTTTCCGGCTCGTACTCCCGGCCGCGCACACTCCGGCCGCCCTGTCGCGCGAGGCCGACCTCCCCTATCGCCGCCGCATCCGTTTCGCCCGCACGGGCGACTACTGCATAACCGTCACACCCGGCCGCCCGGTGAAGGGCATCGAGGCCGTCGGCATAAATATCGTAAAAAGCGAATAAGAGACAACAATGGGCAAGGACAAGCTCCGCAAGTTCCGCGAGAACCTGACTTTCGACTGTTTCATACAACCCGAATTCGACGAGGTATTCCGTTGCGACCACCCGCTCAAAGGGCATTGGCGCAGCGACTTTTTCCATAACGACAACCCGATCGTACTCGAATTGGGCTGCGGCAAGGGCGAATATACCGTAGCGCTGGCCGAGCGCGACCCGTCGCGCAATTTCATCGGCATCGACATCAAGGGCGCACGCATGTGGCGGGGCGCCAAAACCGCCACCGACCGCAGGATGCCCAACGTGGGGTTCCTGCGCACGCGCATCGAGTTTATCAACGGCCTGTTCGCCGAGGGCGAGGTCGACGAGATATGGATCACCTTCCCCGACCCGCAACTCAAGAGCCGCCGGGCGAAGAAACGCCTCACCTCGCCGCTTTTCCTCGGATATTACGCCCGCATACTGTCCCCCGACGGATGGATCAACCTCAAGACCGATTCGAAACATCTGTTCGGCTATACGAACGAGGTGGTGCGCCGCTACGGCCTGCCGTGCGAAGTCTCGAACGCCGACATCTACGGCACGGGCTACGCCGACGAGGTGCTGTCGGTTAAGACCGCCTACGAGAAACGATTCCTCGAAATGGGGCTTCCGATCACCTACACCCGTTTTTCGCTCGCCGGGCGCCACGAATTCCCGTGGTTCGACTGGGAAGAGGACGAGAAGGCGGAGAAGGACAACGAAGAGGCACGGCTGGGCTGACTCCCTGAAGGAGCATTCCGCCACCGCCGGCAGCCTCCCCCGTCCGGCAATCCGGCGGTTCGTTTGCGCCTGCGCACCCGGTTTTCCGGCAACAAACCTGCCCCGGCAGCCGGCCTTCGCGCCACAATGCAGACAGGGGACTCCCCGGAAATTCCCAAACAAGGTTACATCGCATATCGCATGTTAATATAGGTATTCTGCTTTTTGGGCGCTATCTACTAATTTTTTAGAAGAAATATTTGTTGATCTAAAAAATTAGTAGTAAACTTGTGTCGAGTTTAAATCATAATGCTCATGGAAAAGCGCATGTATATCGCCCTGATTTTTGTCGCAGCCTTCTTGTGCTCATACGCACAGCAAAGCGACAAGAGCACCTACCTCGCGCACATCCGCCAAGCCGACTCGCTCTACATGGCCGGCGACCCCGCCGGCGCGAGCCGGGCATTCGAAGCAGCCTTCTATCAGACAGAACACATACAACCCTATCATTTATACAATGCAGCTTGCGCTGCGGCTAAAGCCGGAGACAACGGGCTGGCTTTCGACCGGTTATTCAAACGCATAGCCCTTGAAAAGGAATGGTATTCCGATCGCATCGAAACCGACGGAGATCTACAACCGCTGCATGCCGACACACGTTGGCAGCTACTCCTCGACACGCTCACAGCGCGGCAACACCGCGCTGAACGCGACTTCGACATACCGTTGCGCAGGAAATTGCAGCAGATCGCCGCGAGCGACCAGCAGGTACGCACGGCCTATATCCGGGCCATAGAATCGGGTGCAAACGGCATCGTGACGGACTCGCTGATCGCAGAGATGCAGCGCACGGACAGTTTGAACCTGCGGGAAATCTCGTCTATTCTCGACAGTCGGGGCTGGGTAGGTAAAACGAAGGTCGGCGACGCATGCACGGCATTCTTCCTTGTCATCCAGCATTCCGATCCGGCAATACAGGAGCGTTACCTGCCCCTGCTGAGGCAGGGAGCGGTGCTGGGGGACATCCAGCCTTTGCAGGTCGCCATGCTCGAGGATCGCATAGCCGTCAGCAAAGGAGAACCGCAGCGTTACGGATCACAGGTGCTCCGGCATGGCGACGGCAGTTATTACATAGCCCCGTTGCTCGACGCGGAACGCGTGGACGAGTGGCGCAGAGAGGTCGGCATGGGGCCTGTCGCGGAATACCTCAAACGTTGGGGTATCCAATGGCCGGCGCCGGAGGGCTGCAACCGCGCTGGAAACTGAATGACATCGAAAACGAACTAAAAACCACTACCATGGAGAATAAACAACCGGAACTCACACGCGGCGAAGAGGAGATCATGCAGATACTCTGGAGGCTGGGCGATGCGGTGGTCAACGAGATCATCGCCCAGACAAAAGAACCCCGCCCGAAATACACCACAGTCGCGACCTTCCTCAAAATCCTCGAAAACAAAGGTTTCGTCAACCACACGCCCGAGGGCAAAAGCCACCGCTACTATCCGGCCGTAAGCCGCGAAGAGTACGCACGCGGGGTCATGTCGTCGGTACTGTCGTCCTATTTCGACGGCTCGCTGGCACAGATGGTCTCGTTCTTCTCGCGCCATGAGGACATCTCGGTCACAGAGATGGAGGAGATTCTCCAAATCATGCAGAACGCCCGCAAATAACCGCCCGCTCCGCCCCAAGCCCTTCCGACCATGAAAACACTGGCCATATATGCCCTCGAAGTCCTCGCATGCAGCGGCGTGCTGTTAGCGGCCTACGCCATCCTGCTCGAACGCAGGGTGAAATTCCGTTGGTGCCGCCTGTACCTGCTCGCCACGACGGCCGTAGCCGCACTGATCCCCCTGCTCCGCATTCCCGTATGGCCGGGGCGGATCATCGTGGCGACCCCGACCGTAACTGCGCCTGCCCCGGGCGACTGGACGGCCGAAGTGCTGCCCGACGCCGAGGCGCACGCCATCACGCCCGGGCATCTGTGCCTGGGGCTTTACCTGGCGGGCGCAGCCCTGATCCTCGGCATCATGTTGTGGCAGGTATTCCGTATCCGGCGCCTCCGGCGCGGCGCGGAGGTCACCCGTACGGGCAAATACAAGATCGTGCGCACGCGGCAGGAGATCGCTTCGTTCTCGTTTTTCCGCACAATCTACATCTGGACCGCAACACCCGCAGCGGAGATGGGGGCGATCCTGGCCCATGAATCGAGCCACATAGCCCACCGCCACTCCCTCGAGCGGATCGTCATGGAAACCATGAAAGCCGCCCTGTGGTGGAACCCCTTCGTATGGATCGCCGCACGGCGGCTGACCGAGGCCGAGGAGTTCGAGGCCGACAGCGACGTACTCACGAGCGGCTATGACAGGGCCGAATACATGCAAACGATCTTCAAGCAGCTTTTCGGTTATAGTCCGGAAATAGCCAACGGGCTGCGTAACTCACTTACTAAAAAACGCTTTAAAATGATGACTACGCAGACAAAAAGCAGGCACAGCCTGCTCCGGCTGGCAGGTACGCTGCCAGCCCTGATCGGGCTCCTGTGCGCATTCTCTTTCACTACGCGCGCCGCAGTGATCGTCGCCCCGGCAACCGGCACCGGTATCGAAACCGCTCCCGGGCAGGAAACACAGCATGCCGGAGATGAAAAAAAGGACAAGTCATGCAGGGTGTCGATAGATGTCCGGAACAAGGACAAAGGGGCACTCCCGGGCGCCATCGTACAGGTCGTAGGTACGACACAGGGCACTGTGACCAATGCGGACGGACATGCCGAGATCACCGTCCCGGACGGCAGCAAACTTTTGGTAAGCTATCCCGGCTACGAATCGGCAACGGTCGATACGAAGCGGCATAGCCAAAAGGAGGCCACCGTCGTCGTCTTGCAGCGAACTGAAAACAAGGCCGCAACAAGTTCGTCGGACGAAGGAGCGACCACCACCGAGAAACAGGTCGCCGTAACGGTACTAAAGGATGGCGACCCCCTGCCCGGAGCAGTGATAACGATAAAGGACACGCAAAAAGGCGTTGTCACCGATAAATCGGGACATGCGGAAATCTACGCTCCGCAGGGATCAATACTCACAGTCGCCTACGTCGGTTGCAAACCCCACCTGCTGGAGGTCGGAGAGGCAGCCCGGCAGTTTACCGGGATCACGCTGGAATCCGAAACCCCGGGGACACCGGTGCTTTCGGCCCAGACCGGCAAACCGCTCTGGGTGGTCGACGGAATCAAGGTAAACCCGGATTTCATAAACAAGCTCGATCCGAGCCGCATCGAAAACATAACGGTACTCAAAGACCAATCCGCCGTAGCGACCTACGGGCAGGAAGCCCGCAACGGCGTAGTAATCATAACGACCAAAGGTGATACGGCCCTGCCCACCCCGGGGGACGCCCGCCAGGAGACTGGAAACGCCACGACACAGGCCGAGTTTCAGGACGGCAGCATCCGCGAAACCGGGGAAACGGAGGACGACCAGCCGTTCCTGATCGCCGAGACCATGCCCTTGTTCCCGATGCAGGAGGGCGGCAACCCGGGATACGGTGACCTCAACACTTTTCGCGCATGGGTGCAGAAAAACATAAAATACCCCGCCGAGGCATTCAAGAACGGGGAACAGGGGCGTGTCGTCCTGTCGTTCGTCGTCGAAAAGGACGGCTCGGTAAGCAACATCCAGATTCTTCAAACCCCCGGCAAGGCATTCTCGGAAGAGACGCGGCGCGTCGTCGCAGCTTCGCCCAAATGGAAACCGGGCGAACAGCGCGGCGAAAAGGTGCGTGTGAGATATACGCTGCCCGTTGATTTCAGAATAACTGCTACGGCACAGGACACTAAGACCAGTGAAAACAAAAGTTCCGGGGAAGAACCGTTCCTGGTGGTGGATACCCCGCCGCAATTCAACGGCGGTGACATCAACGAATTCCGCCGGTGGGTACAAATGAACGTGAAATACCCGGCGGAAGCCCTCAGCAAAAACATTTACGGGAAAGTCCTGGTCACGTTCGTCATCGAGAAGGACGGCTCGGTGGGCAATGCCGAAATATTCAAATCGCCCGATAAATCCCTTGCGGACGAGGTACTGCGCGTCATCGGCAAATCCCCGAAATGGACGCCCGGCAAACAGCGCGGAGAGGCCGTACGCGTAAAATTCGGCATGCCGGTAGACTTCGCTGTCCAGACATCCGAAGGCATCCTCCACGACAAGGACACCGCACAGCGGGAAGGTGACATGGAAGAGATTTTAGTAGTCGGCTATGGCACCCAAAAAAAGTAGGCTTTCCGAAGCATCGCACCAACCATAAGCAGCAAACGGCGTCCACCCCGAGTTCAGTGGACGCCGTTTGTATTTAATACGGGGCGGAACCGGAGCCGTTTGCCGCCGGGCGGCGCAGCAATTCTCCGAAACAGCATCACCCGTGCAGGCAGGGCGTAATTCCCGGCCCCCGTTCACCGGACAATGGCATGACCTTCCGGTGGGGCCGCACCGGGCGCGCTGCACAAAAACGGCTACTCCTTCCCGAGGAGCGCCATGACCCGCCGGGCGAGTTGCGTGTTGTCCATTATTCCAGCAATATGCCCCGCACCCGTACCATAAAGGTAAACGGGGACGTAGGTCGCCGTGTGGCTTTTGGATCCGAAAACATATCGGATACCGCTCTCGGAGCGGGTAAAATCACCGTCGCAGCTCGGGATGGCGAGCCCCCCGGTTTCATGGTCGGCCGTCACTACGACCAGCGTCCCCGGCGTGCGGTCGGCAAAGTCCATCGCCGCAGCCACGGCACGCTCGAAATCGCGCATTTCGGCCAGTATCTTCTCCGCATCGTTACCATGCGACGCACCGTCGATTAGCGAGCCCTCGACCATCAGCACAAAGCCGCGGCCGACGGAATCGGCATTATGGGCGAGTATTTCCAGTGCCTTCTGCGTGGCGCAGCGCAGGTAATCTTCGCGCCGGATCGTCTTCGGGATATTTTCATCGGTCACGGCACACAGCAACCGTCCCGCACGAACCGGCTCCGCCTCTTCGAGCGAACCGACGACCGCATAGCCGCGGCGGCCGAACGCATCACGATACGAACCGCCCTCGGGGGACTCCTTTTCGAGCCGCCTGCCGGCACCTATGAGCACGTCGATATTGCTCGCCAGCAGGTCGCGCGTAATGGCCTTTTCGTCGCCCCGATCCGGAACATGCGCGTAAAACGCAGCAGGGGTGGCATGCTGGAGATGGCATTTCACGGCAATCCCCGCAGGCATCCCTTCGGCCACCGCCCACTCGATGAGCGACTGCAGACGCCCGCCCCGGGGATCCAGCCCCAACGTACCGTTATTCGTCTTGCTCCCACATGCCAGCGCCGTCCCCGCAGCCGCGGAATCCGTCACCCGGTTGTTGGCCGAATAGGTCGAGATCAGGGCAATACCCTGTGCCCGGTCGAAAGCCGTCGGGGCATAGCCGCCTTCGACGGCGAGCATCGAAACATGCGCCAGGCCCATGCCGTCGCCGATCATATAAATCACATTGCGGACACTGTCGGCGGGTTCCGCAGCCGCTGCGCGGCCCGCTCCGAGCAGGCACAACGCCAGAAACAAAAATGCTTTCTTCATATCCTCGTGCAAAGATAACAGGAATCTGCCAACTTTTTACTACATTTACACCACTTTAACCACCTTGCAACATGGATGTAAAGATCGCCCCCGACTGGAAAGAGCTGCTCTCTCCCGAATTCGAGAAACCTTATTTCGCCGCCCTTACGCAATTCGTACGGCAGGAATATGCCACGCACCGCATCTACCCGCGCGGCAGCAATATCTTCCGGGCCTTCGACAAATGCCCCTTCGACAAACTGAAGGTCGTCATCATCGGCCAGGATCCCTACCACGGCCCCGGGCAGGCCAACGGGCTCTGCTTCTCGGTAGGCGACGGCGTGCCGTTCCCGCCCTCGTTGCAAAACATCTTCAAGGAGGTTTCCGACGACACCGGGACACCCATCCCCCTGACGGGCAACCTCGACCGCTGGGCCGAGCAGGGAGTACTGCTCCTGAACGCCGTGCTGACCGTCCGCGCCCACGAGGCAGCCTCGCACGCCGGGCATGGGTGGGAAACCTTCACCGACGCCGTGGTACGCGCCATCGCCCAGCGCAAGCAGGGTATCGTCTACATGCTCTGGGGCAGCTATGCACAGAAAAAAGGCGCCATCGCCGACCCGCAGCGCAACTGCATACTCAAGGCCGTGCATCCCTCGCCGCTGTCGGTCTACCGCGGGTTCTTCGGCTGCCGCCATTTCTCGCGCGCCAACGAATACCTCCGCAGCGTGGGGCAGGAACCCATCGTGTGGTAAATCCGGGATAGCCCCGCGCCCACAAACCGAAACGATGACTACAAAAGAGATACGCACCGATTCCCTGCGGGCATGGCTGCTTGCGGCACGTCCCAAGACTCTGACCGGAGCCGCCGTCCCGGTGATGCTGGGCTGCGGCCTTGCGGCGGCGGACGGCGGGTTCGTCCTCTTGCCCGCGGTACTCTGCCTCGCATTCGCCTTGCTGATGCAGATCGACGCCAACCTGATAAACGACCTGTGGGATTACCTGAAAGGCTCCGACGGGGAAGACCGCCTCGGGCCTGAACGCGCCTGCGCCCAGGGGTGGATCACCCCGAAGTCCATGCGGCTGGGCATCGCCGCAACCACACTCGCCGCCTGCGCCGCGGGCTGCGGGCTCATCGCCTACGGGGGCTGGTGGCTCATCGCCGTCGGCGCCGCCTGCGTCCTCTTCGCATTCCTCTACACGGCCGGGCCCTATCCGCTGGCCTACCACGGCTGGGGCGACATGCTCGTATTGCTTTTCTTCGGATTCGTCCCCGTCGGCTGCACGTACTACGTCCTCTGCGGCGGCTGGACATGGCAGGTGGCGGTCGTCGCGGCAGCCTGCGGCCTGGTGATCGACACACTGCTGATGGTCAACAACTACCGTGACCGCGAGCAGGATGCCCGCAGCGGCAAACGGACGCTCGTCGTCCGCCTGGGCGAACGGGCAGGACAACGGCTCTACCTGCTGTCGGGATTCGCCGCCGCAGCGCTCTGCCTCGGGCTTTGGGGCGACGGGCGGACATGGGCGGCACTCCTGCCGCTGCTCTACCTGCCGCCGCATGTCGCTGCATGGCGCCGCATGATACGGATCGGCCGCGGCCGCGAACTGAACGCCGTCCTGGGCGCCACGTCACGCAATATCCTGTTGTTCGGCCTGCTGCTCACACTCGGATTGTTGCTGTAAGGGGAAGCGAAAGGCACAAAAAAATCCCGGACTAACTGATTTAGTCCGGGATTTTACGACGACAATACCGTTTACCCAAGATAGGATTTCAGCAGTTTCGACCGCGACGAGTGGCGCAGGCGGCGGATCGCCTTCTCCTTGATCTGGCGCACGCGTTCGCGCGTCAGGTCGAATTTCTCGCCGATCTCCTCGAGGGTCATCTCCGACGTCCCGATACCGAAGAAATACTTGATGATGTCGCGTTCACGTTCCGTAAGGGTCTCGAGCGCACGGTCGACCTCGGTCGAAAGCGACTCGTTGATCAGCCCCCTGTCGGCATTGGGCGAATCGGGGTTCACCAGCACGTCGAGCAGCGAGTTGTCCTCGCCGTCGGCGAACGGGGCATCGACCGAGACGTGGCGGCCGGCGACACGCAGCGTGTCGGTGACCTTCTCCTTGGGGAGTTCCAACTCCGTGGCCAGTTCCTCGGGCGACGGGGTGCGCTCATGCTCCTGCTCGAAGCGGGCGAATGCCTTGTTGATCTTGTTGAGCGACCCCACCTGGTTGAGCGGCAGGCGCACGATGCGCGACTGCTCGGCCAAAGCCTGAAGGATCGACTGGCGAATCCACCATACGGCATACGAGATGAACTTGAAGCCGCGGGTTTCGTCGAACTTCTCGGCAGCCTTGATAAGGCCCAGGTTACCTTCGTTGATCAGGTCGGGAAGGCTCAGTCCCTGGTTCTGGTATTGCTTGGCTACGGAGACCACGAAGCGCAGATTGGCTTTGGTCAGTTTCTCCAGGGCTTCCTGGTCTCCCTTCTTGATTCGTTGGGCGAGTTCCACCTCCTCTTCGACCGTGATGAGCTCCTCCTTGCCGATCTCCTGCAAGTACTTGTCCAGCGAAGCGCTCTCGCGGTTGGTGATGGACTTTGTAATCTTTAATTGACGCATGTTCTTATTTAACTTCCTAAAAAATTAGCTTCTCAAACAAAACCCGCCCGGGTCGTCCTGCTATTCCACAAGCACGTAGCTTGCAGCACGGCCGTTGGGATAGATACCGTCGATCGAACGCACCTTGTCGGTCATGCGCTCCATGTCGGAGAGCGAGTAGACCGGACGGTCGTTGATGTGGGTAATCACAAATCCCTGCTTAACGCGGGCGCGGGCCAGAATTCCGTCGGCCTTGATGCCGACCACCTGCACGCCGCCCTTGATATCGAGCTCACGGCAGAGTTTGGCGCCCGCATCGGCGAACTTACCTCCGAGAACCTCGACCATATCGACGTCTTCTTTGGTAATTAATTCCGTTTTACCTGCTTTATTACGCAATGTAACGTCAATTTGTTTCACCTTGCCGTCTCTTTTTACCGATAATTTAACCTTATCGTTGGGTCGGCGGCGACCGATCTGCTCGGAGAGCGTCGCATTGTCGTTGATCTTCACGCCGTCGATGTCCAGGATGACGTCGCCCTTGCGGATACCGGCCTCCGAAGCCGAACCGCCTTCGACGACGCTGCTGACATAGGCGCCGCCCAGTTCCTTGATGCCGGTCTCCTCACCCATGTTGTCGATGAAGTCCTGGTCGACGATGCCATAGCGGATTCCCAGCAGCGCACGCTGCACGATGCCGTACTCCTTCAGGTCGACGACCACCTTGCGGACGATCGACTCGGGGATGGCGAACGAATAACCCACGTAGCTGCCCGTCTGCGATTTGATCAGCGTGTTGATACCCACCAGTTCGCCGTGCGTATTGACCAGCGCACCGCCCGAATTGCCCGGGTTCACCGCGGCATCGGTCTGGATGAAAGCCTCGATGCTGAAATCGTTGGGAATCACGCCCAGGTTACGCGCCTTGGCGCTCACGATGCCGGCCGTGATGGTCGATTGCAGGTCGAAAGGCGAACCGATCGCCAGCACCCACTCGCCCAGGCGCAGTGCGTCCGACGAACCGAACGGCACGGTCGGCAGGTCGGCGGCCTCGATTTTCAGCAGCGCAAGGTCGGTCGCCGAGTCCTTGCCGATGAGCTTGGCCTCGAACGTGCGGCCGTCGTTGAGCTTCACTTTGAGCTTCGAGGCCCCGTCCACGACGTGGTTGTTGGTGACGACATAGCCGTCCTCGGAGATGATGACACCCGAACCGCCGGCACGCTGCTCGCGGAACTGCGGCCCTTCGTCATACCCCTGCGGGATACCGAAGAACTCCAGGAACGGGTCGTAACCCCGGCGCCGGGGCATCTCCACCTGCTGCACGGCCTCGATGTTGACGACGGCTTTCACCGCGTTCTCGGCGGCGTACGTCAGGTCGGGGTACTGCTCGGCCTGGTATGACGTAAAATGTGTTCCCAGCGCGGGCGTACGTTCCACCTCACGCTCGATATATTGCACCGAACCCTCGCGGGGCGCGGCAACTTTCCAAGCCGTAAATCCGCCTGCTGCGGCCGACACGGCAACTACTCCTAAAATTAAAAATGCCTTTTTCATAATCACTAATTGGTTCAATAAATTAATCAGAGGCAACTTCCGCCATAGGCTATTAATTTTTTATTTCGTAGGACAAACGAACTAAAACGTCCGGTTAGTATGCGGATATAGGCAAAAATCGGGACATCCGCGCCGAATGTCCCGATCTGCCGTGTCCCGGAGCGTTACAGCCCGAACTCTTTACGGATGCAATCCACCGCGTCGAGCTTCTCCCATCCGAAATACTCGATCTCGCGTTCCACTTCGCGGCCGTTCTCCCAGACCTTCTCGACCTGCTTATAAGGACGGTTGCCGAAATGCCCGTAGGAAGCCGTAGCCTCGAAGATCGGGTTCTTCAGCCCGAAGCGTTTCACGATCGCGGCGGGGCGCAGGTCGAAAAGCCTGCCAATGCGGCGGGCGATTTCGCCGTCGGTCATCCCCTCCAGCGCCGCGGGGCGGGGCGAACGGTACGTGTCGACGTAGATCGACAGCGGCTGGGCGATGCCGATGGCGTAGGACAACTCGACGAGCACTTCGTCGGCGACGCCTGCCGCCACCAGGTTCTTGGCGATATGCCGGGCAGCATAGGCCGCCGAGCGGTCTACCTTCGACGAATCCTTGCCCGAGAAAGCGCCGCCGCCGTGTGCGCCGCGGCCGCCGTAGGTATCGACGATGATCTTGCGCCCCGTGAGGCCGGTATCGCCGTGGGGGCCGCCGATCACGAATTTGCCCGTGGGATTCACGTGCAGGATGTAATCGTCGCCGATCAGACCGGCCAGCTTGTCGCCGGCCCGCTCCAGGCGCGCCTTGACGCGCGGGATGAGGATCGTGCGCACATCCTCGCGGATGCGCTCCTGCATCCGCTCCTCGGCCTCTTTCTCCGTGAGGCCGTTGCCGGGCAGTATAAACTCGTCGTGCTGCGTCGACACCACGATGGTGTGCACGCGCAGCGGTTTGTTCGTCCGCTCGTCGTACTCGATCGTCACCTGCGACTTCGAGTCGGGGCGCAGGTAAGTCATCACCTCGCCTTCACGGCGGATGACGGCCAGCTCCTTGAGGATGACGTGCGAGAGGATCAGCGTCGCAGGCATCATCTCGCGGGTCTCGTTGCAGGCATAACCGAACATGATGCCCTGGTCGCCGGCGCCCTGGTCTTCCTCGGCGGCACGCACGACGCCCTGGTTGATGTCGGACGACTGCTCGTGGATGGCCGACAGGATACCGCACGAATTGCAGTCGAACTGATACTCGCTCTTCGTGTAGCCGATGCGGTTGATGACGCGGCGCGCCACGCCCTGCACGTCGACATACGCATCCGAGCGCACCTCACCCGCCACGACCACCAGTCCGGTGGTGCACAGCGTTTCGCAGGCGACCTTCGAATTGGCATCACGACGCAGGAATTCGTCGAGGATGGCGTCGGAAATCTGGTCTGAAACTTTATCGGGGTGCCCCTCGGACACCGACTCCGATGTAAACAAAAAGCCCATTTTCATACATTTTTAATGGTTAAACGTATAAAATGGGAAAAATTGGCTGTTGGAATAAAAAATAAGCTGTTTTAGCAATTTTTTACTGTGGTTGCAATCAGTCAAATCTTTCCACATTTTCCCGCTTGACAGACGGGACTGCAAAGATACGCAGGATTTTCACAATATGCAAAAAAAACATACCTTTGCATCCGACAATTCTTAACACTCCGTATATGAAAAGATTTTTCCTCGCCGCACTGCTCCTGTGCGCCGCCGTGGCCTTCACAGGCTGCGACAGCGATGACGACGAGCTGTACGACACCCTCTCGGGGAGAGTCTGGGCGGGCGACCTGGGATTCTACCAGGACGGGCGCATCCCCCTGGAAAGCTATGTCTATTTCGGGGCGGACGGCTTCGGCACCGACGAGCTCCGCTACGCCGACACGGGGCGTTACCTCGACACGCTCAACATCCAGTGGGACGCCTACGACGACAAAATCTACATCAGCTACGGGCGGGCCGATTACCCGCGCGAACTGCGCAACGTATACATCCGCCGGGGCAGGCTGACAGGCGAACTTTTCATCGACGGGCAATACTACGACCGGGTCACACTCTACATGCAATAGGGCATTGCCCGGCAAAACCCGGACAGGCACCGATTCCGGGCTGCGCCCGACAGAAACGATCCAGGCAGGTTCCGGACTGCGGAATTCCGGTGTGACGACCGCCTTGCAAACAAGGCCCCGAATATGATTTCGGGGCCTTGTCCATTGTGTAATTCGGGCTCTCCGCACATTCGGGCGCGGGGAACCCGGGCGATTATTTACCGAGCAGCTTCTTGACCTCCGCAGCCACCGTGGCACCATTATAGCCGAACTTCTCGTCGAGCACCGTATAGGGCGCCGACCAGCCGAAGTGGTCGAGGCCGTGGATCATACCCTTCTCGCCCACCAGCCCGAGCAGGTTCACGGGAAGCCCCGACGTCAGACCGTAGCGGACAACGCCGGCAGGCAGGATGCCCTCCTGATAGGATTTGGGCTGGTCACGGAACAAGCCCTCGCTCGGGACATTCACCACGCGCACCGAAATACCTTCGGCAGCCAGCAGTTCGGCCCCTTCGACAAGCGTAGCGACCTCCGAACCGGTAGCCACCATGACGACCTCGGGTTTGGCCGAATCCATCACCACGTAACCGCCCTTCGAAACCTGCGCGGCCTCTTCGCGGCGGCTCGTACCCAATGCCGGCAGCGTTTTGATGTTCTGGCGCGAGAGCACGAGCGCCACGGGGCGGTGCTCCTCGACGGCCAGTTTCCAGGCCATGACCGTCTCATCGCCGTCAGCAGGACGCAGCACAAGCATCGAACGCTCGTCGTGATGGTTCTTCAGATGCTCCATCAGGCGTATCTGCGCCTCATGTTCGACGGGCTGGTGCGTCGGGCCATCCTCGCCCACGCGGAACGAGTCGTGTGTCCAGACATAGATCACGTGCAGGCGCATCAGCGCCGAAAGGCGCACGGCGGGTTTCATGTAGTCCGAAAAGACGAAGAACGTGCCGCAGGCCGGAATCACGCCGCCATGCAGCGCCATACCGTTGGCCACGCAGGCCATCGTCAGCTCCGAAACACCCGCCTGGAAGAACTTGCCGCTGAAGTCGCCCTTCGTGAAGGCCTTGGTCTTCTTGAGGAAACCGTCGGTCTTGTCCGAATTGGAGAGGTCGGCCGAAGCCACGATCATATTTTCGATCTTCTCGGCAAAGACGCCCAGCACCGTGGCCGATGCCGCCCGCGTCGCAACGCCGGCCTTTACCTCGATGGACTTATAGTCGATCTCGGGCAGGCGCCCCGAAAGGAACATGTCGAGCTTGCGGGCCAAGTCGCCGTGCTCGCCGCGCCACGTCTTCTCGACTCCGGCCTGGCGGGCAGCCCATGCACGGAGCGCTTCGCGGCGCTCAGCGAAGGCCTCGCGGCTCTCGTCGAACACGGAGAACGGGTTTTCGGGATCGCCCCCGAGGTTTTTCACCGTGGCGGCGAAATCGGCGCCAGCCGCCGTAAGCGGCTG
>OGQL01001102.1_pt1 | contig 20988 bp, 20 predicted proteins | sample 1553211 | NCBI WGS metagenome assembly OGQL01 (sample SAMEA2579942, study PRJEB22360) | human gut metagenome
GCTCTGTTCAGATATTGTCTGGTTAAGCTGTTCTATTGTTTCTGTCTGGTCATCTTTCTTTCCTGCAACAACAACCATTCCAAGACACACAATAACAAAAAGCCCTACACCAGCCATGGTACATATACTCTGTCCTATAAATATAAATATTCCGGTTCCAATAAGAATAAGTAATCCAGTTATTCCAAGAATAACTATCTTTAGTCTGTCTGATTTCTTCAAAGCATTCCCCTTCTTTCCTGAAGCATTTGCTTTGTATTATATACCACTTATGCCTTTCTGCCAAGACTAATGCCTAAGCTGTCAGCCTGTCTTATAAGTTCATTATTTACGTTAACCATCTTCGTTTTACCTGCAACCTCTTCAAGTGGTATCTTAGAGAACTTTCCATCTTTGATGCATACCATATTGCCATAATCTTTTCTTAATATAAGTCCTGCAGCCTCAACGCCTATTCTTGTTGCCAGTGTTCTGTCAGATGCACTTGGAATTCCGCCACGCTGAACATGTCCGGGAATTGTTACTCTTACCTCCTGACCGGCTTTTTTCTGCAGCTCATCACTCAACTGATATGCTACCGATGGAAATATATATGTCTTTCTCTTTTCTTTCAGCTCTTTCTTTGACAGCTTTGCATCCTCATCTGATATTGCACCCTCAGCCATTGCGATTATAGTAAATTTCTTACCCTGCTTTTCACGCTTTCTGATTGTATTCAACACCTCATCAACATTATATGGGATTTCAGGTATAAGTATGATATCAGCACCGCCTGCAATTCCTGAATGCAATGTCAGCCAGCCTGTTTTATGTCCCATAATCTCAACAATAAACACTCTGCTGTGTGAGGCTGCCGTTGTATGAATCTCATCTATAGTTCTTGTCGCAACATCTATAGCTGACTGAAATCCAAAGCTCATCTCAGTTCCTTCTATATCATTATCAATAGTCTTAGGAAGAGTAACGACATTTAAACCCTTCTGCGATAAAAGAGCCGCAGTCTTATGTGAACCGTTTCCGCCAAGCATTACCAGGCAGTCGAGTTTTAAATCCTTATAAGTCTTAATCATGCCTGCAACCTTATCGCGCCCTTCCTCATCAGGCTCATTGATATATTTGAAAGGTGTTCTGGAAGTTCCAAGAATTGTTCCTCCCTCTGTGAGAATCCCACTGAAATCCTCTTCTTTCATCAGTTTGTAATTCTTAGTAATCATTCCTTTGTAACCATCAAGAAATCCGTATATTTCAACATCATTTGTATTATTATACAAAGTTTTGGCAACACCTCTCATTGCCGCATTAAGAGACTGGCAGTCTCCACCACTTGTAAGCATACCTATCTTCATACCTGTTAGCCTCCATTTTCTTAATTATTCTGCACTGGCTGCCGCTTCATAGCTTTCTTCATATAAAGTTTCCTGTGAATCAATCTTAGGATTATTAATATGTCTGTCACAGTATACCCCATCACTATTCTGCTCTTTGCCTTTCTCGTCATCCTGCATAATAAGATCAAATATATGAATTATGCGTTCCTGACAATGCTTATCAAGCACAGGTGCAGCAACCTCAACACGTCTTGTCGTATTTCTTGTCATAAAATCTGCCGATGCAATATATATCTTCTGGTCATCTCCTCTTCCAAAACGATATATTCTTGAATGCTCAAGGAAACGTCCAACAACACTTACCACGCGGATATTATCTGTATAGCCTTTAACTCCCGGCTTTATACAGCATATTCCTCTCACTTCAAGATCTATTTTAACACCTGCCTGTGAAGCTTCAATTAATTTCTCAATAATAAGCTTGTCTGTAAGGGAATTAATCTTAACTCCAACATATCCCTCTTCACCGTTCTTTACCTTATCAATCTGCTCATCTATCATTGAAAGAATTCTGTTCTGCAGGCAGTTTGGTGCAACAAGAAGCTGGTTAGAACTATCCACCGTTTCTCCCTTCTGTAAAGCAGCAAATACTGCAGCCGCATCCGCACCTATCTCCTCATTAGCTGTAACAAGTGACATATCTGTATATAATCTTGAAGTCTTTTCATTATAATTGCCTGTTCCTATCTGTGTTATATATGAAAATGTATTATTAACCGAACGTGTTATAAGGCATAACTTTGAGTGCACCTTATACTCACCCAGACCATATAAAAGCTGGCATCCAGCCTCCTCGAGTCTCTTAGACATTTCAATATTATTAGCCTCATCAAATCTGGCTCTCAGCTCCACAAGAACAATAACTTCTTTACCATTTTCAGCCGCTTCAATAAGAGTCTCAACTATCTTACTTCTGTCAGCAACTCTGTAAAGAGTCATCTTTATTGATACAACAGTCGGGTCACTGGCTGCTTCCTCTAACATAGATATGAATGGTCTCATACTCTCAAATGGGTATGAAAGAACAACATCCTTCTTCTCAATCTGCGGAATTATCTTTTCATTCATACTGATTTCTTTACTTGGCTGTGGAACTCTTTTCTTATAAAAAAGCTCAGGCTTATTCTTTAACACATTCTGCAGCTGGAATACAAATGACATATCCAGTGGAGTTCTCTCTTCAATCAGGTGTTTTGCACCTATTTCAAGATAATCTGTTAGCTTTTTCTTTGCTTTGTCGTTTATTTTTCTGTTTAACTGGACACATACCGGATTAAGCCTGTTTCTCTGCTTAACCATATGTTCCATCATATTTCTGTAATCAAGGTCCTCATCATCAAATGAACCAGCATCTATATCTGCATTTCTAATAACTCTCATAACTGATTTTTCCAGTATTTCATACTTCTCATACAGCTTTGATACAAAATGCAGAATCAATTCTTCAGAAAGCATAAATGTTCCTGGTCTTGTAGGAATTTCTATAAGTCTCTTAAATACACTGTTTGAACAAGGTACTATTCCTATTTTATTCTTACCCTTCTTAGTCTTCATAAGCACAATTGCATATAACTGCTTATTTGCAAGAAAAGGAAATGGCTGCTGCTGTCCTATTATCATAGGTGAGAGAAATGGTGCTATATGCATATCAAAATATTCCTCAAGCATTGCACCTTCATCATTAGACAGCTTATTAAAATTAATTATTCTTATCCCGGCTGTCTCAAGTTCTCCCATAAGCTGTTCATACACTCTGCCCTTTTTCTTCTCAAGCTCACTCACCTTATCAAGAATAGCTTTTACCTGCTCTTCGCTTGTCATTCCGGTTTTATTGTCTCTTTCCTTTTCCTGAAGCTGCATCTGTATCATAAGAGTTCCCACGCGTACCATAAAGAATTCATCCAGATTAGTCTGGTATATTGATGCAAATGTAAGTCTTTCCGCAAGTGGAACTTTAGGATTAGCTGCTTCATTTAATACTCTCTCATTAAATGCAAGCCATGATAACTCCCTGTTTGTGTAACATCCTCTCTGTGTTGTTTCTTTAGTGTTTATGCTCATTGCCCCGTTCTCCTTTTCCCGAAAATAGTCCAAAAACTTTTTCTTAATTTCTGTGAATTTCATATCATTCCTCATTTTTCTCTTAACCACATCTTTTCTTTGGCAATAATTTTATTGTCACACTGGTGTGTAAAATCCACTATCGGAGTTATGTAAAATATATGTAAAGCTAAGGTAAATGTAATTGACACATTTTCTACATAAAGGTACAATCAATCAGGCAGTAAGGAATATGGTCAGAATCCATAACAGCTCACTCTACTGTATGCCGACACGTTTTTTATATTATGCCACTGTAATCAGCAGCAGTTTTAGTTTTGAATACGCTATACATTCATCCTTAACTTAAGCATGGCACTGTGCATGGGAAGGCTTAAGAAATGGCTTAAGCGGCAAGTCAGGATATTTACTGCACTATAAATTTTCACATCACCTGGTGAGAGGTGGTCAAGGAGGAAAAACATGAAACAATTAAAAAGAAAGATATTTGCATTTCTGGTTGCTGCATGCTTAATCTGCATGAATATCGTACCAGCTTTCGCAGATACAACAACAGACGCTACAGCTCCTGCTGCAGCCGATGTAAGACAGGAAGCCCAGCTTACTGCTTCTTACCTTATGAACAGTATTGATTTCTCTACATATGCTGATACCGGCGTATTCTATGGAGTTTCAAGAGACCTGTTCCTTGCAATCCGTTCAGGATATGACTGCTCTAACCAGCTTGCTGCATATCTTGAATTCGTTAAGAATAACATTAGCGAAGATGGAACTATAAACATCAATAACGGATACAACGCTAAGAATTATTATATTTCAAGCTATACATATCTTATAATGATTCTTTCTGCATCAGGAATTGATGCTACTGATTTCAACGGAATCAATGTTGTCAGTAAATTTGATAAAATTATCAACACATTTTCAGTTGATGACTTAAGCAATAACAGCATGAATATCTATCACATTGGTTCAGTATATTCAGTAGTTAATGCTTACAGAGACACCATCAGTAACTCAGACAAAGTATTAGCTGATATCAAATCAGCTCTCCTTGCAGCTTGTACTGCTGATGGTAATGGTATTGACAACTGGGGAAACTCAACTGATAGTAATGGATTTGTATTTCCATTCTTTGCATCATTATATGATACAGATTCTGATGTAAAGAAAGCTATTGACAGTGCTGCAGACTATTCTAAGCAGACTATATTAACAGATGGCACATCAGGATATAGTGTTCAATATCCAACACCTGGAAACACTAATTCGTCTGGTATGAACCTTGCATTCTTTGCTCAGTACAACAATCCGGATGTTAATACTGCTGTTTTATATAATTCAATTGTTAATAAGTTCAAATCAGTTTCAGGTAATGGTGCTTATATTAATACATACACTGGTCAGGAAGACTTCAAATCAGCAACACCTGATGCATTACAGGGTATCATCACTTACCTCTATGCTCTTGAGAGTAAAACTAACCCATTTGATATAACCGCTGATGTTAAGGCTATTGCAGACGCAAAGAACGCTCCTATAGAAGAGCCTTCTACTGAGCCTTCTACTGAGCCAGCCACAGAACCTTCTACCGACAATGAAGTATCACCTGCAACTGGTGATGTTAATGTTTACATGTACCTGCTCTTAGCTGCTTGTGCTGCTACATTCGCATGTGTAACTGTTTACAATAAAAAAAGTGCCCGCTAATAACTGCAGACACACAGCTATGCCGCTGGAATCCTTGTGATGTCCGGCGGCAGTTTTTATATATTGGTAATTCAACAACCTTTATGCAGGCTTTTTCTTCTGTATATTTGCCAAAGACCTACTAACCAAATGTTTTTTCCCAATTTAGTATGTCTTTTACGCACACCTTCTACGCCTGACAACTTCAATTCTAAGAAAATGACCTACTATAATGTATCTAATTAGCTATTGAGTAGGTTTCTCGCCCCACCATAACAATATCATACACCTCAATCGACCTACTCAATCGCCTAAAAATGTTATTATAGTAGGCTTTCCAAATTATAGCAGCTCTCTATAACCCATATTTAATTCTAGCACGCGTAAGCTTTCCAAGCAGTCCATCACCAAAAAGAAATGCACATACAGCCGCTCCGCCCGCATGCATTGCATCATAAGGTGCTCCGGTTATGTACAGAAGTTTCAGTGCCTCCCATGATATATTTGCACTGCCTGAATCCGTATATGTACTGTTCATCATCATGGCTGCAATATTCATAATTCCACCATATATAACAAACACACTTATAAATGTAAATATTGTCACTGTGATAAAATTACAAGGTATACGGCTTCTCATAAGAAGAACTGCCATAATAATTCCAGCAAGTCCGAAAGCATACAGCCTCCACCCAAAGAATGTCTCTCCCGGCTTTTCAGTAAATATATATACAATATATCCCACAATCTCTGAGACAACCATACACACAACAGGAACAGCCATAACTGACAGACCTGTTCTTGCCTGCTTTCTTACAATCTCTTTCTTATCATCAAAATATCCGACAAGCTCCGGCTTATAAAATGCAATTCCCGCAAGAACACCAAGCAGCCCCCACGCAGCCATTTCCCACGGAGTCCATACCCCCTGCCCCATAAAGAAATTACATACAAATCTTGACAGTACACCTGTAAGAAATCCTGTCTGTGGTCCAAATGCAATTCCCGTTATTATGACAAGTGCTGTACCCGCATGAAGCGGTATCGTATACGCACATATTATATTAGCAACAACTGTAAGAGCTGACATAACTGCAATCATCACAACATGCCTTGCCTTCGGCTTCCTCTTTTCAAATGCAAAGAAAGGAATGGCAATTGCAACAGCCAGTATAATAATGCTTATAAGCATGTAATTAACACTCATTATCTATTATCCTCTAAACATCTGTGAATCGCTTCAACAGCTTCATCACATGTTACACAATCTTTGAAAAAATCGGACATAATCCTGTTAGTATCCGTTGTGAAAAATATATTGCCTGCAAAGAAGCTGTGTGAATCTGTGTAACTTTCTATGTTTCTGTCAAATATTAATCCACATTTGTCGGCAAATAATGCACAGAATTCCACATCGTGTGAAACTATCACAATAGTTTTCCCCATATTCTTTAATTCTTCCAGCCATTCACCCATCTTTTTACAGAAGAACGGGTCAATTCCTTTAGTTGGCTCATCAAGCAGAATAATATCCGGTTCATACAGCAGAATCTTTGCAAATGCAAGCCTCTGCTGCTGCCCTCCACTCAAATCATACGGATGCTGCTTTCTCACACTTAGAAGTCCCGTCCGCTCCAGCATATTAAAGGCAAGTTCAATTCTCTGTTTCCTGTCCATATCCTTAACAGACGAATTTCCCTTATCCATAACTGCTGATGCTAATTCTTCCTCAACGCTTATCTGGTTAAGCAATGCCATCGGATTCTGCGGAAGCACCGCACATCTTCCGTTCACCTTCACCTTACCGGATATAGGCCTTTTAATTCCTGCCATAAGTCTTAGAAGGGTCGTCTTTCCTGCTCCGTTGCTTCCAAGCAGAGCAGTTATCTTACCCTTTTCTATATCAAAGCTGATATTTTCAAGTACATTTGCAGAATTCTTCGTATATCTGAAAAACACATTTTTAACTGAAACCGCTGTTTCTCCGGCTTCATAATGCTTATTCCGTGACTCATACAAACTATCTTTAATATTAAGTCCGTCTACCCATTCCCTGCCTTCTTTAACCGTAAGCGGGCAGTCTGTTTCAAATGTAATATCTTCCTTACAGCCTTCATATATCCTGACAGATGAAGGAAGCCCGTAAACAAGCGGATTCTCTGTCTTAACAAGACTTTCTGCTGTCTTTCTAGGAGAACCATTATATATAAGCTTTCCATCCTCAAGCACAAGCACCCTGTCCGCCTTAGAATAGATATCCGCAAGATTATGCTCAACACACATAATTGTTATTCCAAAATCCTTGTTAAGCTCCAGAACTGTATCTATGAATTTCTTCTTGGCAAGCGGGTCAAGCTGCGCCGTAGGCTCATCAAGCAGCAGCACCTCCGGTCTCATAACCATTATGGATGCAAGATTAAGAAGCTGTTTCTGGCCACCAGACAACTCCTCAGTATTCTTATCATACCAGCCGGTAATTCCGAAATATTCAGACATCTCCGCAACCCTGCGTCTTATGTCTGCGTTAGGCACTCCAAGGTTTTCAAGCCCAAATGCCAGCTCATGCCACACCTTATCAGTAACAATCTGATTATCAGGATTCTGTCCGACATATCCAATCTTAACCGCTGCCTCTGCCTGACTTAAACTGCTTATCTGTCTGCCGTAATATTCTGCCTTTCCACTAAGCCTTCCCTCCGGCATCATGCTCTTATCAAGCATCTTAAGAAGAGTCGTCTTTCCGCTTCCGGAAGCACCTATAATCAGCGCAACCTCGCCTTTCTTTATATCAAATGTTATATCCTCAAGTACCAGTCCGTCACTTCCCGCATATCCGAAAGAAAGTGATGAAACATTAATAATTGTGTCTGTCATTATGCAATTACCTTTCGTTATATGAACTTCGTCTCTTATACTGCACATCTCCTGTTATCTCTATTATCAATGGAATTACTGTCAGTATTACAAATGCTGTAACTGCCAGCACTCCTTCTACACCTGATTTCGTATAATATATTACAGGGAGATAATATACTGCAAGCTTCTTTCCTGCTATTGGAATAACAGCCATCACAAAACATACAAGCATTATAATTATCGTAAAGGTATCCTTTAGTGTGAATCTGAATCTGTTAAAGCTTGTCCTTCCTTTAAGTCCATATCCCCTGCTTTCCATAGACATAGAAGTTTCCATTGAGCTTTCAAGTGACCATGTTATAAGAGTTGAAAATTCATTCGCAAAATGTCCGATTTTTTCAAAAATGCCATTCTTATTCTCCACTCCTCGAAGTCCCATCTGTGCGTCATGTATTTGTCTGTATCTCTTTCTCATAAGCGGTATCATTCTTAATATCATAGAAAATATCATGCCAACAGAAGGAATAAAACTTCCGAACAGATACATCATTTTCTCCGAAGAAAGATAACTGGCTGCAACACTGCACCATTGTATGACTGCAATTAATAAAAGACTTATAACTGCACCGTATATTATATTCTCAAGACATACCATGTTATCGTTAATATAAAACAACGGTGTAACTCCGCTGTGATTAAAAATTGGCTGAATTAACACAGAGAATATAACAACAGGAATTGTTATCATAATATAAGAACCACCCTGCATATATATTCCAAGGGCAAGTGAACCTGCATACGAAACCGCCAGTATTACAGGGTTCATTGTGAACATGGTTATCACCAGCACAAGTGTAATGTAGATGAAATTCGTCCACGGATGCATTGCTGCAAATGCTGAATATTTAGTTACTTGTCGCCCAGCTGGCACACGTATATCCATTTTATTACATCTCCATCTTTTACCTTATATTGATTAGCCGCCATCATAGGCAGAACTCCATTAACTCTGTAAGTCCAGCCACTTGTCGGACCTACATTCTTTTCTGACAGATTATTAATACTTGAAACATATGATCTGTCTGCATTTGCAACTATAGGAATTACCGGATTATGCGCCGCAGTAACCGCCGCAAGCACATCATACACTGTAAATCCCTCCTTGCCTGTATATGTTGTAACTTCAAGTATAGTTCCGTCATCAGGAATTGAATCACGGATTCCCTGATTGGTAATACTGTCTTTTCTTGCTGTTGCATTATCACATCTTATCTCTATAGTACAACTGATTATCCTGCCTGCCGGTCTGGTATTCTGTGAATTATTCCCTGAGTTACCATTTCCCGAATTGCTGCTTCCTGAATCATCGTCACCTGATATGGCGGTTCCGTTACTCCTGTCTGATTCATTGCCACCTGAGCCGGAATTATTATCTGTAGCTGCTATATTATCCGTTGATTCAGTTGCAAAATTATCATCTGAAACTGCTCCATTACCTGCTCCATCACCTGTTTCATAAAAGCTGCCGTTGTCTGCAGCATTGGCATTATCGGTACTGATGGTTTCATCCTGTAATCTATCATTATTATCTGGTCTGTCGGGCTGTGTCTGACTCGAACCTGCCATATTACTGAATTGCTTTCTGTAGGAATCAACAGAACGGATTCTTACATTGGTAATTAAGAATATAACTACTGCAAGACCTATTAACACAAGACCAATCTTTTTTATATTTCTGTATTTGTTAAACATTCATATTTCTCTTTAATATTTCTTATTGATTTTACCTCGAAATAATAACATATACAGTCAATCTATTCAAACTTTCTTAACAAATTAACATTTTAGGGCATAAAAAAAGCAGCTTACGCTGCGAATGCTTTAAGGCTGTTTCTTATTACCTGTGCCTTATCCTCATCATCATGAATTATCATCATCATTGGCTTCATAATGTTAAGACTGAATATCCCCAGTATTGACTTGGCATCTACCATAGTGTGTCCACTCACTAAATCAATGTCGCAGTCAAATCTCGATACAATATCTACAAACTTTCTCACCTTGTCTATGTTGTTAATAGCAACTTCCATATGAGTACCACCTTTCTACATTCCATGGTCTATAAGTTTACATATCCAGGAACCACAGCCATCCCTGTCTTTTGGCTGTCCCCCTTCAATGCACATTTATAATAACCATTTCATGTAAAAGGTGTAATCATATTCATGTATAGTTCTTGTAAAATTCTAACTCCAGTATCCTAGTTCTACGCCTTTCTTGTATACACCAATTCCCTTTGAATAATATCCATAACAGTTAAAATGTGTCCAGTCATATCTTAATTGTTCAGATATATTACCTTTCTTGAAATTCTCAAGGTCATCTGTTGTTGTATCAAGTCCGCAGTCACTTAATCCGTTCTGAATCATATATGTTCTTGTATTAAAAAAATGGTCTCCATATGCAAGTCTTAACGCTGCTTCCCATGATGTATCACCGATTCCCACATAATTACCATCTTCTCCATACTCTCCCTGATTAACATCTGCAGAATCAGCCGGATCGTCCGTATCGCCGAGTACTATATAATATTTGCATCCGGAATTAAGTATTATATCATCATATTGAAGAATAAGCTGCTGATAATCATTTTCCCAGCCGCCATTACTTCCCATTTCGAGTATCAATATATCTTTGGCACTTCTTTCCTGTGATGCCCTTGTCATTGCCTGTGTTCCGCCAGAAATTGTAACTTTTTCCATACCAGAAGTTTCTGTTGGTTTTTCTGTTGGCTTCTCCATTGGTTTTTCACCAGATGTTTGTGACTCTGTTTCTTTTATCACTGTGTCATGTTCTGCTACTATATCACTCTCTGCTTTTACATCTGCTCCCTGTCTTGAATATGTAGCAGTTTCACTTTCATATATAACAACGCTATAATCTGCCCTATTATCATATGCCGCATATCCCTTTGTAAGCTTTATACTTACATATCCATCTTCTGCATTATCAACATCACATAAATAACCATTTATATACATATCACCAGGATAAGGGTCATAATCGAATCCATATCCACTATAATCATCCGCTTTAAACACATTTCCATCTTCATCTATAATACGTGCTATTGCTGAGTCAGTCTCACTTATTGTAATATCCCTGTCTATATACACTTTAGTTCCGCCAGCACGGAAAGTAATATAACTGGAATCTTCTCCTGACCCTCCAAGATTATGTGTTGGTATGTTAGTCATATTTTCTATTGTAACAGGTGTAGTCCACCCATATATATCAATGCCATTTACTTTTCCTTCAGTTGTACTTCCTGCTCCAGCCATCATACTATCCCCATAGCATGTTATTTCTCTCTTCTGTCCATCATATGGGATAAACTCGTCCGTAAGCTGCCTTGGCGGAAGTTCAAATGCCTCCTCATTTTCTGTTGATATCTCATTTTCAAAAAATTCTTCAACCACTTCCCTGTCTACTACTTCTGCACTCTCTTCCTGCGTTGTATCCTCTTCTGTAGTCTCTTGCACTGTAGTTTCCTGCACCATCATTGTATGCACAGTTGTTTCTTCCACATTTTTCTTTTTATTCTTACTATGCTTTAATTGCACAGCAATTATGGAAACAGTTATTAATGCTATAACTAAGACTGACACTACGCTTATAATTAGATATTTTTTTCTATCTTTAGTACCTAGTCTTAACATGTCTTTCATATAATTTTCTGCCCTTTCTTTAGTTCTATATATTATTATACGAAATGAAGTTTAAATAAGTTTAAAAAATTTTAAAAAAGAAAAACTTCTGCGAAATTATATCACAGAAGTTTTTCTTTGTCTATTATATTAATTATATTGCATAAACCATGACATCATACATCCGCCATCTGCACTGGCTTCAAGCACTTTTTTAATGTTATCAGGCTTAATTCCTCCAATCGCAAACACTTTTACTGTGGGATTAACAGTATGAGCCGCTCTACACACTTCTTTAAGAAAACTAAGTCCTGCCCCCATCTTCCCCGGCTTGCACTGTGTCTCAAATATCGTTCCAAGCACAATCTGGTCTGCTCCTGCGCGGACAGCATTCACTGCCTCTTCCATACTGTGACACGATACACTCACACAATCAAGCCTCTTTATCACATCTGCCTGTTCTTCACACATTTGTTTAAAATGTTCCATTGAAAAATGTACATTTCCACAGTCTGCATACTTTGCCGCACTGATATCACTGTGAACAAACATTTTAACAGAAGCTTTCCTGCACATTACCTGTATGTGTCTGGCAAGTTCCCTGTAGTCCTGCCTGTCCATATCCTTTTCACGAAGTATCATGGCATATGGGTGCAGTGCCACACATTTTTCAATCTGCGTAATGTACTCATTCATAGTACACTCTGCACCACCGCTGCCACTCACAAGGTGCTTGTTCGTTATACATATATATTTTCTATACATAAATGTATTCATTCACGACTGGCTGAAGCCCGCCATCCTCCATATCCTTATACATTCTGTCAAATGAACGGTTATCATTGATTTCAAACTGTTCATCTCCGGCATCACCATCTTCTTTTCCTGTATATTTAGATTCATGGTCGCCGATTCCTGTTGAAACACCCGCTGAAACTTTAGTGGCACATATCTTGGTTATACCATTTCTAAACTGCGCACTCTCACGGCTTGAAACTGTTATTCCAACGAATGGCAGAAATAATCTGTACGCACAAAGCACCTGACACAACTGCTTTTCGCCAACATCTCTTGGATTAATCTTATCATTGTTGATTATCGGACGGAGTCTCGGACAGCTAAGACTCAGTTCTGCATGTGGGTATTTTCTGTTAAGATAATATACATGCAGTGCTGTTGCCAGTGCGTCTTTTCTGAAATCATCAAGTCCTAACAATGCTGAAAAGCCTGCACCTCTCATACCTGCCATAAGTGCTCTTTCCTGTGCATCAAATCTGTATGGCCATACTCTCTTATTACCTAACAAATGTAATGTCTCATACTTTACAGGATTATATGTCTCCTGAAATACTGTTACATAATCAACTCCGCACTCATGAAGATAGCGGTATTCATCCACATTTACAGGATATATCTCTATGCCGATATTCTTGAAATATTTTCTTGCAATCTTAACTGATTCACCAATGTATTCAACGTCTGAATATTTTCTGCTCTCTCCTGTCAGTATCAGGATTTCTTCCATTCCTGTATCTGCAATAACTTTCATCTCATGCTCAATTTCCTCGAATGAAAGTTTCTTTCTATGAATATTATTGTAGCAGTTGAAGCCACAGTATATGCAGTAATTCTGGCAGTAATTAGCTATATAGATAGGTGTAAATATATACACTGTATTGCCAAAATGTTTCTTAGTTTCATTCTCTGCTTTTCTTGCCATCTGCTCTAAATAAGGTGCTGCAGCTGGTGAAAGCAATGCCTTAAAATCTTCAATATTACATGTTTCTTTGCTTAATGCCCTCTCCACATCTGCAGCTGCGTATGAATCATAATCATACTCATCCATTGCCTTTAAGACTTTATCCTTAATATCTGAATCAATTATTTCCATGTCATCAAGATATTTCATGTAATCTGTTCTGAATGACGGATCCTGCTCTAACTTATGTTTTCTCTCTAACGCAGCCGGTGGAAGCTGGTCACTGTCTATAAAATACACCTGATTTTCTTCGTTCATTATTCTGCCTTCTTTTCTATTTTATTTTTTAATACCACAATTCCTCTTGCAGATTGCTCTCCACATTTAACGTAAGAATCCTGTTAATGGGTCAGATGCACTTCCACCTCTTGCAAGAACTCTTCCCATTCCTGTAAGATATGCACTTCTTCCTGCCTCTATAGCCTTCTTAAACGCCTCTGCCATTGCTGGAACATTTCCTGCGGTCGCAATCGCTGTATTAGCCATAACCGCAGCAGCTCCCATCTCCATTGCCTCACATGCCTGCGAAGGCTTGCCAATTCCTGCATCCACGATAATTGGCAGATCAATCTCATCAATAAGTATCTGTATAAATGCTTTGGTTGAAAGTCCGTTATTGCTTCCAATCGGTGAAGCAAGCGGCATAACGCAGGCAGCTCCGGCATTCTGTAAATCTCTTGCCACATTCAGATCAGGATACATGTATGGCATTACAACAAATCCTTCCTTAGCAAGTATTTCTGTTGCTTTCACTGTCTCATAGTTATCTGGGAGAAGATACTTTGCATCATGCATAATCTCAATCTTTACAAAATCTCCACATCCCATCTCACGGCTGAGTCTCGCAATTCTTACCGCTTCCTCTGCATTTCTTGCTCCTGAAGTATTAGGAAGAAGAGTTACTCCCTTCGGTATGAAATCAAGAATATTCTCTTTATTCTCTGTATTGGCACGTCTAAGAGCAAGTGTGATAATTTCAGCACCGCCCTGCTCAACTGCCGCCTTAATAAGATTCACATTGTACTTTCCTGAACCTAATATGAATCTGCTGTTGAACTCATGTCCTCCTAATATTAACTTATCTTCTTTCTTGTCCTGTGCCTTATTTTCCATCTTTGCTTCCTCCTGTTATCTTTTTTATTATGTTTCTGATGACTGTTCTTTTTCTGGCAATACTTCCTGCACCTATAGTCTGTCCTGCCTCTCTTTTATGTTCTCAATCTTGTAATTGCTGATTGAATTTGTCCTCTTACCGCTAGAAAACCTATAAAAAATGTATTTTCTGTCTTTTAGTAGGTTCGCGTCAGCTCTCTTATTTTCAGAAAACCTACTAATCAAACTCTTATAAAGCTTCTTATAGGTCTTTCTTTACTCTCATGTTTTAATACGACCTATAAATACCTTGTTTATCTCGCTTTTATAGGCTGTCAGCTATCACAAAAGCCTACTAAATCTTGATTTTCTCACGCCTTGTAGGTTTCTTAATATTTCCCTGCCAAATATTAACCTACTCAATTTCAAATTCTGTAATTGTAGTAGGTCTTTGCCTATTATTAACCGCTCTGACATTGCTTATAAGCAGCCAGACTCCCTGCTCTCAGACTAAACTCATATTAAAACTGTCCGCCGCCAACAAAATGCAATATCTCAATCACATCTTCATCAGCAATATTAACCTTGTCAAAGTCTTCCCTGTGAATTATTTCCATATTCTTCTCAATCACAATGCCTACAGGGTCATACCCTGCCTCTGTTACATAAGCAAGAAGTGTTTTCCCCACAACCTTTGAAGCTTCAACCTGCTCTCCGTTAATCTGTACCATAGACTCTCCTTTCCCTTCGTTGTTCATTATGGGCATTCGCCGTATAAGCTGGAATTTGTGCAAGCACATTCCAGCTTGCACGGCTCATTGCTTCGCGAGCAGCTCATATGCCAGAATTTCATTCTGGCATTGTCGCGGCGCTCCTTGAGAACCCATATAAAGTTCACAGCTCGTGCAAGCACGACTGTGAACTTTCCATGCCTTCTCTCATCGCTGCTCGCGCAAAAAAGGCAGAACCGCTTTCCAGCTGGTTCTGCCTTTAAAATCATAATATAAACACGCCGGAAATCTTTTATTACCGACGCCTGTTGTATGTTCGCTGACATGATTCATTCATATAATCCTGTCTGCTGGTCTTGAAAAGTGGTGTCCCCAATTCAACGCCTCAATTAATATAACATAAGCTGGCTTAATTTACAACTACCAGCCCTGTATATTAATCTCTGACAGTCTCACTTCTTTGTATTCCTGATTAATATACATTCTTATCTGTTCCACCTCATCATCTGAAAATGACGCAGCTTTTTCATTATAATACACATCGATTGTGTAACTGTCATCTTCGTTACTTTCTGCTGTCACATAGAATTCTGCTGGTCCGAACATTGTTTCAAGTTCTTTTGTGGCTTCACCGCATAAGCTGCCAACATAATTCTCGTCAATATCTACATCATCATGCTCATCATAAGCAAAATCCATCTGTGGATTATAACCTTTTCTCATCACTGGCTGTCCCTCTAAAGAAGTGGCTGCATCTGTTCCAATACCAGACTGTAAAACGTAAGTGCTTTCCTCAACACCTGTGTTACTGATTTTGCTTGCATTACCCTCACACGCGCAAAGAAACGCCACCCATGTACACAAGAATACAACACATAAACATATACGCAAAACAAAAGACATAGAACATAAGCCTCCGTGTTTCATAGCAAATTTCATAACAATCACCTCTGCCTATATTCTATGCCTTTTTTAATATAAATAAAAGTCCCGTTACCGCTCATTCCTCCAGACCTCAACAACCCCTCCGATAAAGCCGGGAATAAGTCCAAAATATCCAACGAATGTAAACATCCATTCCGTTCCTTTGAATGCAAATATGCTTACAACCGCCCACACTACAAAGCCGATTGCACACCATGCAAGGGTGTTAAGAAGAAGAAACAGATATTCATATTTCTTTTCAGTTAAATTAGTATTTTTACAAATGTTCAGAAGCATTTTCATCAAAACCTCCCTTCGTATCAAGAGCAAATATTACCCATTCTGCAATGTTAGTTGCATGGTCTCCTATTCTCTCAAAATACTTGGCAACCATAAGAAGATCTGCAGCCTGCTCACCATTGGCTGAATCTGCCTGTATCATTGCAATAAGGTCATCTCTTACCTTTTCAAAAAGGTCATCTACCACATCATCATATGCTATAACTTTTCTTGCCTTGTCCATGTCTTTCTCAACATAAGCTTCAATACTTCTGATTAACATAAGCATTGTCTCAGAAGCCATCTGGTTGATGTGCTCTAACTTCTTTATGTATGGCTGGTTGGCAAGTTTAATAGTTATCTCGCCGATATCTGCTGCCTGGTCACCAATTCTTTCCATATCAGTAACCATCTTTAAAGCTGCTGTAATTGTTCTTAAATCCTTAGCAACCGGCTGTTGCTGGATAAGAAGATTAAAGCAGATACTCTCAATAGTCTTCTGCTCCCTGTCAATCTCCTCGTCCTGAATCATAACCTTTTTAGCAAGCTCTGCGTCCTGTTTTACAAGCGCATCAACTGCCTTTCGTATAGAATCTTCAATTGCAGAGCCCATCTTCATCATTTCTTTATTAAGTCTGTCAAGCTGTTCGTCAAATTTACTTCTCATCATCCAAACCTTCCTGTGATATAATCTTCTGTTCTCTTATCCTGAGGATAAGAGAATATCTGTTTAGTATCTCCAAACTCTACCATCTCTCCTACAAGGAAAAATGCTGTCTGATCCGAAACTCTCGTTGCCTGCTGCATGTTATGTGTTACCACGATTACTGTGTATTTCTTCTTTAAATCTTCCATGAGTTCCTCAATCTTGGCTGTAGATATAGGGTCAAGTGCTGATGTAGGCTCGTCCATAAGAAGTACCTCTGGCTGGACTGCAAGTGCTCTTGCGATACAGATTCTTTGCTGCTGTCCACCTGAAAGTCCCATGGCCGATTTTTTCAATCTGTCCTTAACCTCATCAAATATAGCTGCACCACGAAGGCTCTCCTCAACTATCTGGTCAAGTCTTTTCTTATCTCTTATTCCATGAACTCTTGGACCATAAGCAATATTGTCATATATGCTCATAGGAAAAGGATTAGGCTGCTGGAATACCATTCCAACCTTCTTTCGAAGGATTGTAGTATCAACTGACGGATCATATATATCCTCTCCATCAAGAAGCACCTTGCCATCTATTCTTACACCGTCAACCAAGTCGTTCATACGGTTTAGTGTCTTTAAAAATGTTGATTTACCACAGCCAGATGGTCCGATAAATGCTGTTACCGCATTTTCCTGTATATCCATGTTCACATCCTTAAGGGCGTGATTCTCACCGTAATACAGGTTCAGATTTTCAACTTTAACTTTAATCTTATTACTCATATATTCCTCCCAAATTAGTGCTTTTCAAGCTTCTTAGCGAGCCTCTTTGTACCAAAATTAATAAGAAGTACAATTACAAGAAGTACAACCGCTATACCGAATGCCACCTCAAATTCACCCTTGCTTGCGCTTAAATAAAGCTGGATTGTAAGTGTTCCGCCCGAGTGAAATATTTTCTCAAGAAATGCATTGAATGTCTTTGGAAGAAGATGTGCACTTCCCGCTGTAAAAAGCAATGCTGCTGATTCACCAATAATTCTTCCTATTGCAAGGATTACTCCGGTTACAATTCCAGGCATTGCTGACGGAAGAAGAATTGTTCTGATTGTGTACCATTTACCTGCACCTAAACCTACCGCTCCTGTTCTGAAGCTGTCAGGTACAGTCTTTAACGCTTCCTGTGTATTTCTTGTAACAAGTGGAAGCACCATTAATGTAAGTGTAAGAGAACCTGTCAGAAGTGAATATCCCATGTGACATAACTGTCCGAAGAAAAGCATACCAAACAGGCCAAATATAATTGATGGAATTCCTGCAAGTGTCTCTGTTGCAAATATTATAACTGTAACAAGCTTTCCCGGTTTAGCGTACTCATTTAAATAAATCGCAGCACCTACACCGATTGGCGTTGTAATTATCATAGTAAGTAATATTATTATCAATGTGTTCAGAATATTACCAGCAATTCCCACAGTTCCGTGAAGAATTGATGTAACACCTGTAAGAAATGCCCAGTTTACACGCCTTGCGCCCTTTGCGAACACATATATAATAATTCCCAAAAGCAGGAGAACTGAAAATGCTGCACATACATATATTGCTGTATAAACTGCTATTTCTTCCGGATGTCTTTTCTTGGCTTTAAGATTATCCATTTGCTTTCTCCCCTTTCTTCTGCATAAATGTAATTATCAGGTTAATAATCATTATGAAAATGTAAAGAACAAGTCCTACCGTGAAAAGAACCTGTCTGTGTACTCCATCTGCGTAACTCATCTCACTTACAATCTGTGTTGTAAGAAATCTTACTGAGTTAAATGGAAGCGGAAGATTTACTGAACCACCGGCTACCAGATTAATAGCCATTGCCTCACCTAAGGCTCTTCCTATACCTAATACGATGCCTGTTATAATCCCTGACTTGGCTGCTGGAACTACAACCTTGAATATTGTCTGTATCTTAGTTGCTCCAAGAGCAAGTGATGTTGCTCTTAAATTCATTGGAACTGCCCTGATTGCTGACGCGCTCATATTGATAACTGTTGGAAGTATCATTATTGCAAGCACCAGCACTGCAGCCAGGAGGTTGGCTCCTCCTGTGTACTGATGTGTTGTGGAATTCGCGAATACATGCTTTTCTAATTTATAAAGGAGGGGGTTTAATAGCATTAATCCGAGAAGTCCGTATATAACAGAAGGAATTGCTGCTAACAGTTCAACTGCCGGCTGAACTACTGCTGCAAGTTTTTTCCCTGCTATCTCTGTTAAAAATACTGCTGTTAATAATCCAATTGGAACTCCGAGAAGAATCGCAAGTGTTGTTCCTACTATTGATGAAAGAATTATGTATACAATTCCATATACAGGCGGTGTAGCAGTTGGCGCCCATACTGTTTTAAAGAGCAAGTCTGCTATTCCGACACTTTTAAGACTCTCTGTTCCTTTTATAAACATATAGATGGTAATGGAGCAGACTGCCAGGATAGCTACTACCGCACATATAAGGAATATAAACCGTGCCACGCTTTCACTTGCATGCTTTGACTTTTTATTGCCTTTTAACGAACCATTTGCCGTTGCCTTAACAGCTTCTGGTGTTTTATTTATTCTGTTCATACCAACATTTATAACCTCATCCATGTCAATCTCTCCATTCAGAATCTATATTTTCCGGCTTACTCTGGGAGGATTAAGCCTACACCCTTGATAACCTTCTTGCCTGCGTCAGACTTTACGAAGTTGAACCATGTCTGAACAAGCTCACTCTGTGATGAAACAGAACCCTTAGTAGCCATTACAAATGGTCTTGAAAGTGTATACTTACCAGCCTTAATGTTATCCTCTGTTGCATCTACACCATCAAGCTTTAAAGCTGCAACTGTCTTATCAACTACATCTAATGAAACATATCCGATTGCACCTGGAGTTGCTGCAACCTTGGCAAGTACAGCACCTGTACTGTCAAGTTCCTGTGCATATGCACATTTATTCTTAACTTCAAGAAGTTCCTCAAACGCTCCTCTTGTACCAGAGGCTGCCTCTCTGCCGATTACTACGATAGCTTCGTCTGAACCACCAAGGTCTTTCCAGTTAGTAATCTTACCTGTGTAGATATCTGTGAGCTGCTGCTTTGTTACATTAGTAACCTTGTTGTTCTTATCAGTAATCATTGCGATACCATCAATTGCTACAATATTCTCCTCAATACCTGCTGACTTTTCTTTATCAGATAAAGCTCTTGAAGCGTTACCGATATCAACTGATCCGGATGTTACTGACTCGATACCTGCGCCTGAACCTGTATATTCTGTTGTTACTGTTACATTAGGATATTCTTCCATGAATGCTTCCATGAGAGCGCCGCACATCTTTTCCATTGATGTACTTCCTGCTAACTGAATCTTTCCTGAAAGCTCCTTAGTTGTGCCTCCGTTTGCTGAGCCATCTCCATTTGATGACGTACCTGTTCCACAGCCTGCTAATGCTGCAAGGCCTAATGTTGCTGTTAATGCAACTGTAAGTAACTTTTTAATTCCTTTTCTCATAACTTTCGTTACCTTCCTCGTTTTTTATTTGCAAGCATTAACAGAAGATTTTCGTAGGGGCTTGAATCAGTTTCCTGACCGAATGATATGTGAGTCGTCTCAAAAAAAGAAAACCCTCTGCATCTGCTTGCAGAGGGTATGTTATCAATGTTATGTAAAATGCATAATCTCACGTTCGTAAAGTTTTTGTAAAATGTATGTGATTGATTATTTTATTTAGACATACAGCAATATCTGTATCATCCTTAAAATCATGCCGTTTTTTCATAATTTCTTCATGATTACTATTGAGAATATTGATATATAATA
>OGQL01001114.1_pt1 | contig 20734 bp, 18 predicted proteins | sample 1553211 | NCBI WGS metagenome assembly OGQL01 (sample SAMEA2579942, study PRJEB22360) | human gut metagenome
GCCTTGAAATAAGAAAATTTATCCTGCAAGATTGTTTCAAGAATCAACTTGTCGGCACACTAGTTCTCTGCGGTAACATAAAAATCCCGCTCACAGTTGTGTCTTACTGTGAGCGGGATTTCACATTTTAAAAGAAGGAGTGCCGGATCTTGCGATCCGGCAAGTATGAAAAAGAAAAAGTTTTATTATAAATAAAGCGTTTGCTTTATTTGCTTATTAATATACAGGGAAAATGTGTGCAAAATGTGATGGACTGTTGAAGAAATTGTGATTAAATTCTAAAAAACTTATAAAAAAAAGAAAAAGACCTGAAAAGGTCTGTAAAAAGAAGGAGGGCCGGACCTTACGGTCCGGCATAAGTATGAAAAAGAAAAAAGTTAAAAATCTATGTGAAAAAGCATTTGCAACCTGTCTGTAAAGCATTTGCTTTATTTGCTTATTAATATACAGGGAATTTGTGAGCAAAATGTGATGGACTGTTGAAAAAAACGTGATTAAATTCTAAAAAACTTATAAACTGGCAGGAAGAAAACACAAGGTGGAAAACTGAAAATAAGCATTGTAAAAATCCGAACTGTAATTTATAATAAAATTCAATGGTAACGGTTCAATATCTTTACAGTTACAAATAATGAGAAACAAGGAGGAAAACATGAAAAGAGAAACAGTCGTCGTACTGGATTTCGGCGGTCAGTACAATCAGCTGGTTGCCAGACGTGTGAGAGAATGTAACGTATACTGCGAAATCTATTCATACAAGACCGATCTTGAGAAAATCAAGGCAATGAATCCTAAGGGAATCATCCTTACCGGTGGTCCGAACAGCTGCTATGAGGCAGATTCACCTACATGCAATAAAGAATTATTTGAGCTTGGTATTCCTGTTTTGGGACTTTGCTATGGCGCACAGCTTATGATGCATGTTCTGGGCGGAAAAGTTGAGAAAGCAGATGTGAGCGAATATGGAAAGACAGAGGTTCTGGTAGATAAGACAGATTCCAAAATCTTCAAAGACGTATCTGACAAAACAATCTGCTGGATGAGCCACACAGATTACATTTCCCAGGTTGCACCAGGATTTGAGATTGCTGCTCACACAGCAGACTGTCCGGTAGCAACTGCACAGAATGAGGAGAAGAAGCTGTATGCGATCCAGTTCCATCCGGAAGTGCTTCATACAGTAGAAGGAAAGAAGATGCTTTCCAACTTCGTACTTGGTGTATGCGGATGTGCCGGAGACTGGAAAATGGATGCCTTTGTTGAGCACACTATCAGAGAAATCCGCGAGAAGGTCGGGGATGGAAAAGTTCTTCTTGCCCTGTCAGGTGGTGTTGACTCTTCCGTTGCAGCAGGACTTCTTTCCAGAGCAATCGGCAAGCAGCTTACCTGTGTATTTGTAGATCATGGTCTTCTTCGTAAAGATGAGGGAGATGAGGTTGAGGGTGTATTCGGACCAAACGGTCAGTTTGACCTGAACTTTATTCGCGTCAATGCACAGCAGAGATATTATGACAAGCTGGCAGGTGTTACAGAGCCTGAAGCAAAACGTAAGATCATCGGTGAAGAATTTATCCGTATTTTTGAAGAAGAGGCCAAGAAGATTGGTGCGGTAGATTTCCTGGCACAGGGAACTATTTATCCGGATGTTGTAGAGAGTGGTCTGGGCGGAGAGTCCGCAGTGATCAAATCTCACCACAATGTAGGCGGACTTCCGGATTTCGTTGATTTCAAGGAAATCATCGAACCGCTCCGCGACCTTTTCAAGGATGAGGTTCGTAAAGCAGGTCTGGAGCTTGGAATTCCGGAGAGACTGGTATTCCGTCAGCCATTCCCGGGACCGGGACTTGGAATCCGTATTATCGGTGAAGTTACTGCAGAGAAGGTTCGTATTGTACAGGATGCAGATTTCATTTATCGTGAAGAGGTAGACAATGCTGCAGCTGAGTATAAGAAAGAACATGGTGAAGATCCTTCATGGATGCCGAACCAGTACTTTGCAGCACTGACAAATATGCGAAGTGTAGGCGTTATGGGTGACTTCAGAACTTATGATTACGCTGTAGCGCTCCGCGCAGTGAAGACTATCGACTTCATGACAGCCGAATCTGCTGAGATTCCGTATGCAGTACTGAATAAGGTTATGAACCGCATTATTAACGAAGTTAAAGGCGTTAACCGCGTATTCTATGACCTGACCAGCAAGCCGCCGGGTACGATTGAGTTTGAATAATCCACACAATCATGAGAAACCAGTATTTATGCGGGCTGCAAGCAAATTTGCTTAGTGATTGGCAACAAAATGGCAACATTTTGTGATTATTCAAAAGATATAAATTTTATTTCATAACGTATATAAAGAAACCTTACTGATTTTCAGAAGTAAAAAACTGAATATCGGTAAGGTTTTTCTAGTCTCTTCTTTTATTTTTCTTTTTTAGTCAATTCTTTTACGAGGTAATCACTCAGCTCCTGAGATGGTACCTTGGCACGTTTCTGGTAAGTATCCAGTTCCGGGTACTTATATCTCCATTCATCATATTCTTCCTTGCTGATTTCACCGTTTTCCAGTTTGTCAGCTTGTTTCATCCATGCACGAAATATTTCATCGACAGATGAGCCGGGAGCAGATATGGAAGAGTCAAGGCAGAGATGAGGTTGTCCATCTACATTTTTTACCTTTAGACCATACATATCTTCCAGTGCAAATAGTGTATGCATCAGACCTATGTGAGTATCAATATCTGGAACTGTTAAGGCATGAGTATTGATATCAAAGATCTGAGACATTTGTTTTACAAGATCAATCTTAGGAACTCTGGCTTCAGATTCATACTGAGCCATGCGGACATCTGAGGTTTTTCCTTTGAATCCCAGTTGTTCTCCGAGTTGTTTTTGTGTCATGCCTATGCGGTTGCGAAAATATTTGATACGTTGTCCGATTGCCATTTTTGTTTGCCTCCTTATAGTGGTCATTCGTGTTGCCATAATTAATTGTGATAGAAAATAAAACAATTCTGTTTAGGTTCAGTATAGCATGAGCAATTTCGGATAGCAAGAAGAACTTAAACAAAAAAATTTAATATTCGCATAAAATTGCTTGACTTAAATCAAAATGTTTAGTATCATGCAAATATAACAACTTAAACAAATTTCGTTAAGATAGAGGGGAGGGATGCGATGTGACGAACAGAACTTTTATGACAGTAGAAGAAGTTGCAGCGGAACTGGGAGTTTCCAAGTCTTATGCTTATAAGATTGTCAAACAGTTAAATGATGAATTACAGAAGCTGGGTTATCTTACGGTAGCTGGCAGAGTAAACACCAATTATTTCCGCAAAAAAGTATGTTACAGCGAAGTGTAAGAGAGAGGAGAATTTGTATGAGTATTTACAAAGATAATGTCACTGGGAAGTGGCGAGTGGTTTATCGGTATACCGACTGGACAGGGAAAACGAAACAGACTTCAAAACGAGGATTTCCTACGAAGCGAGAAGCGCAGATGTGGGAACACGAACAAATGTTAAAGCATGATGCAAAACTGGATATGACTTTCGCAAGTTTTTATGAAATTTATGTAGAAGATAAAAAGGAACGAATCCGGGATAACACATGGGGAACTAAGAATAATATTGCCAGAACAAAAATTCTTCCATATTTTGGGGAGAGAAAGATTGCAGAAATTGAACCAAAAGATGTGATTGCATGGCAGAATCATTTGCTTGCATTTAAGAGAGCGAATGGAAAAGGGTATTCTGCTTCATATCTGCGGAAAATCCACAGCCAGTTAAGTGCCATTTTCAATCATGCAGTTGATTTTTATCATTTGCCTTCTAATCCGGCACAGAAAGCTGGAAATATAGCAATAGAGGAATATAAGGAAATGTTGTTCTGGACGAAAGAAGAGTATTTGAAATTTGCAGATGTGATGATGGATAAACCAGTTTCTTACTATGCTTTTGAAATGCTTTACTGGTGTGGTATCCGTGAAGGAGAGTTGCTTGCCCTGACACCAGCGGATTTTGACTTTACAACGCATACACTGCGAATTAACAAATCATATCAAAGATTAAACCGGGAAGATGTGATTACCCCACCAAAGACATTTAAAAGTAACAGATTTATCAAGATGCCACAATTTATATGTGATGAGATGCAGGATTATATGGGAATGCTTTACGGTCTGAAGGAAGACGAAAGAATTTTCACAATTTCCAAATCTTATCTGCATCATGAAATGAACAGAGGATCAAAAGTGTCTGGGGTGAAGCGAATTCGTGTGCATGATTTGAGACATTCCCATGTATCGTTATTGATCAATATGGGATTTACGGTATTGGCAATCGCAGACCGAATGGGACATGAGAGCATTGATATCACTTACCGATATGCACACCTGTTTCCAAGTGAGCAGACGCAGATGGCAGAACAACTGGATATTGAAAGGATGGAAAAATCAAATGGAGAAGAATCTGGACAGTAAAGGAAGATGGAGAAACAAAATTGTAGCATTCCGGGTATCACCGGAAGAAGCAGAGCAGATTGATGCAAGTGTCCGATTGTCAGGGCTTAGTAAGCAGGACTATATCACAAAACGATTAACTGATCGGGAAATTGTAGTACAGGGAAATCCAAGAGTGTATAAAGCATTGCGAAATCAGATGGCAGAGATTTATGAAGAATTGAAACGTCTGGAAAAATGCGGTGAGGAAAACGAAGAGTTGCTGAGTACCCTGAGATTGGTCGCAGAGACATTGTATGGATTGAAAGGGGATAATGAATGACAGAAAAAGAAAAAATGACTGCTCCGATTGCATCTGTTGGCGCAGATGTGGAACAGTCATCAAGTAATAAATTAACCAACCAAAGTATAGCAGATTTGCCCGGTAAGGGCAATCTGCAAGCCACAAATAATGCGGAAAATATAGCAAAATCAGCAAATAAAAAGAATCCAGATGATCTGGAAACAGTTTCTATGATGGAATTATACGATACTGCATATCCACCAAAATTGCCGATTCTAGATGGACTTCTGTATAACGGAACTTATCTGTTTGTTGGTTCGCCGAAAATTGGAAAATCATTCTTTATGGCACAGATCGGGTATCACATCAGTAAAGGACTTCCATTGTGGGGCTTTTCAGTCAGACAGGGAACGGTTCTGTATCTGGCATTGGAAGATGATTATGCAAGGTTGCAAAAGCGGTTATCACAGATGTTTGGAATGGAAGGCAGTGAGAATTTTTATTTCGCTACAAAATCAAAATCGCTCAATGACGGACTGGAAAGGCAGCTTGTAACATTTGTGACGGAGCATAAAGACGCAAGACTGATTATCATTGATACTCTTCAGAAAGTGCGTGAGGTTGGTGGAGATAAATTCAGTTATGCCAGTGATTATGAGATTGTAACGAAGCTGAAAGCATTCAGTGATAAATATGGTATCTGTTTTCTGGTTGTGCATCATACAAGGAAAATGGAATCTTCAGATAGTTTTGATATGATTTCTGGCACGAATGGATTGCTTGGAGCTGCGGATGGAGCATTCGTCATGCAGAAAGAAAAACGGACAGATAATAAGGCAGTTCTGGAAGTGGCAGGGCGTGACCAGCAGGATCAGAAACTGTGGTTGAACTTTAATCGGGAGAGATGTGTCTGGGAACTTACTAAGACAGAAACAGAACTTTGGAAAGAACCAGAAGATCCAGTGTTGGAAAAAATCAAAGAACTTGTAACAGAAACTACGCCAGAGTGGTCAGGAACAGCGACAGAGCTTGTGGAAGTATTGCAGGTGGAAATGCAGCCGAATGCATTATCACGAAAATTAAATGTCAGCCTGGAACGATTGATTCTGGAATATGGAATCCAGTATAAAGCGGAACGAGGACATGATGGAAGAAAGATCAGATTAGCCTTTGTTGGAAAACAAGCGTGACGATATGTGACGGTTGTGACGGTATTTTATATAGCGTGTCGGTAGTGAAAATATCGTCACTGTCGTCACGACCGTCACGGAAAGGAGAAACATGGAAAGAAAATCACAGGTGCAGATACCAAAAGATTTATTACTGGCATTGTTCCAGTATCATCTTGCCGGGAATGAGGAATATCTGCCGGAGATAGAAAAAGCATTGATGGAAAAATTAGACAGTATGGTAAAACGTCAGTTATATACAACATTCAAAACAGCACCAACCGAGGAAGAACGGGAAAAGGCAAGACAAGAGTATTTGGATAAGTGTGGAATGCATGAGAACTTTCGTTGGTAAAGATTCTGCTTGATGACCTTATGACAGGAGCGTGCCACGCACCTGTAGATAGCAAACAAAGAGAAGGTCTGTAAGGTGTAGCCGGTAGTTGATTGGCGAAGAAAAAACTTTTCAAAAGGGGGCCCTGATTCAGGGCGTCCCTGCGGAAATGATAAATGAAGGGAGAATGACACCATGAGAGAAGGAAGATTAGGTTACAACAGTTATAACAAAAGATATGGATTATTGTCATCAGACTTATGGATTGATCCAGGATTTCACTGCGGAGAATGTCTGGAAGTTCTAGTTGATGATCAGTGGGTAAAAACCCGAATGGAAATGAATCTGTCGAGAGAATGGTATTTGGTTGGAACACCGTATTGCGGAGATCAGGAGTATGTACAGGCAAGGATACCGGAATAAAGCAGACAGATAGAGAAATAGCCGATTGGTTGTTAGTGATAAAAATAAGCCCGGATACGGGCTGAAAAAAGAGGGCAGATACGCCCAAAATAAAAAGCTAAAGCCAAACTATAGCAGAGGCGTGAAGCATCTCACAAAGCCCTCGGCGTTTGAGAGCGAAATACACCCATCGCACAAACTTCGTTTATGCTCTGCGTATTTCGCCCTTGCAGGGGGCTATTATAGCCGGAAACGGCAGTAAGTTCCTAAACGGATGCAATGCACCCACTCACAAATAATATGGCAGAATTAACTTTGCCAAAGACAAGGAGGAAGTGCCTATCGGAAGAAATTCATTTATTCAAATGACAAAACTAAGCAATGTAAAAGGCAGGATCACTTATATATCCAGTCATGCAAAACAGGAAAACCTCTATGCAGTTTATGAAACCACAGAACGGAAATTTTGGCGGGAACTTGCAAAATGTAATCAGGAAGAATTTGTAAAAAGCGGGACAGAAGGAAAATGCATTGAGGCAAGAGAATTGATCATTGCATTACCAGAGAGTTTTACAGAATATCAGCCGGATAGATTACTACAGCTTTTTACAAATCATTTTAAACAAAATTACGGAGCGGAGTGTATTGCTGCTTTGCACCACAATAAAAGAAAAACAAATTATCACATTCATCTGATTTTTGCAGAACGGAAGCTATTGGATGAACCAATCATTAAAACTGCCAGTAGAAATATGTTTTATGATGAAAATGGAAAACATGTCCGAACCAAGAAAGAGATACTGGGAGAAGATGGTGAGATACGAGAAGGTTGCCGCATTGTGAAAAAAGGTGAGGTCTATGAAAAAAAGCTGTTTACAGCGAAAGATGAACGATTTAAGAGTAATTCATTTCTGGATGAGGCAAAGCATTCGTATACAGATTTAATCAATATTTATGTGCAGGATGAAAGCCAGAAGTTACAGGTATTTGAGCGTGGCAGTGTGTATCTTGCAACAAAGAAAATTGGAAAAAATAATCCGAAAGCACAGGAAATAGAAGCGGATAATCAAAAACGCCGAGAATGGAACAGAGCTGTTGATATGGCATTGATTAGTGGAGTGCCGGAACCGAAGATAATGGAAGTGAAGCGGAAAGAAATCACGGAGCCGATCAGGGAATCAATTGCCCGGCGTGGAAACAGACCACGATTATTTTCCAGAATTGTAACAGTGGCGGTTGAGGCATTGGAGTTTTTGATAGCAAGTGTGCTGTTTAAGAAATCCAGGGAAGTGCAAAAACAGACAGAGCAAACGGAAACTGAACACCCAGAGCATGTTGCTGAAAATAGCATGGCAGCAGTCAAGACAACAAAAGAAGAAAAGGCAGAACCGGAACAACCTAAAATGACGAGGCTTGCATCAAAGTATCCGAAACTATTTAAAGTGAATAAAGAACTAGAAGAACAAAATGGTGCAATTCAACAGAAACAAAAACAGCTTTCCGCAAAGAAGAAAGAACTGTCAGAGGTCACGGGATGGTTTAAAGGAAGAAAGAAAAAAGAATTGCAGAAAGAAATTGATGAACTGAAAAGCCAGATCAGAGATATGAAAGATTACCTTCCAAGGATTGTGCAGAAGATCGGTTATAGAAGTGTACAGGATTTTTTAAAGGATTTTAAGACTTCTCAAACTGAGTATAGTCAGTATCGAACTGCAATAGAAAAATGGAAGAAAGAAACAGGAAAAGAGCCAGTAGCGCATGGTATTAGGGCGAAGCTGGCAGAAAAGAAACAAGAAATGCAGAATGAACAGAAAAATAAACAGCATACCCGTAGTCAAAACAAAGATCGGGGAGCAAGATAGGAGGACAATCATGGAGAAACATATTATGGGAGAAAATGGAATCAGTTATACTTTAGGAGAGGACGGTCTGTATTATCCAGACCTGTACCTCCCTGAAGAGACAGAGTATCCGATTGGAAAGTATGGAATGCTGAGAAAGTCATATTTGCAGGAGCATCGGAAAGGATTATATCTGGAGTTGGTGCTTGCCGGGAAGTTGAATGAGCATTTGCATCAGATTGATGAGGAGTGTAATCAGATGCTGGACAGACTGGTAGTGCAGATGAAAGAAGTGCATGGAGTGACGGAAGAACTGAAGATGCAGGATCAGATGGCATGGGTTGGGAGAATGAATAATATCAGGGCTTGTGCGGAGGAGATTGTGATTCATGAGATTATAATCAATTAGACTTAAAGAGATAGCACTCAATTCAGAAATATAAAAAAATAGATGTTATATCCATAAAAATAGATATAACATCTATTTTTATGGACGCATTGTTGACGGAGGAAAGAAATAATGTTATACTAAACAGAACGTATATTCGAAAGAAGAGAGAGGTAAAAGATGGCAATTTCATATAACGGACTGTGGAAAATTCTAATTGATAATGGAATGAAAAAAGGGGATTTAAAACGAAGAACAGGGATTAGCAGTGGAACAATTGCTAAAATGACAAATGGGGAAGCAGTAACTTTGACTGTTTTAGAAAAGATATGCAATGAATTAAATTGCGATATTGGCGATTTGGTTGAAATTGACACTTTTAATGATAAAAAAGTAGGGGAGGAAAAGAATGGAAAAAGATAGATTACTTAAACTTGTAGAAGCTTATCAAGAACATTTTAAACAATATAATAGACCAGATTACAATGAGACAGAAGTACGTAATGATTTTGTAAATCCATTTTTTGAAATATTGGGATGGGACGTACAAAATAAAAAGAATTTGCCACAGCATTTAAGAGAAGTAAAGCATGAAGCATCGGTCTTTGTAGAGGAAAACGGAAAACAAGTAAAAAAGAAGCCGGATTATGAATTTCATGTGGGATCTACACCGTATTTTTTCCTAGAAACTAAAAAACCTAATGTAGATATTATGACAAGTAAAGAGGCAGCATTTCAAACTAGACGATATGGTTGGAATGGAAATCTTGAAATATCTGTATTATCAAATTTTACAGATTTGGTTATCTATGATACGTCGGTAAGACCGGAAGAGAATGATAAACCTTCGGTTGCACAAGTTGCTCATTTCCATTTCACGGAATATGTGGATAAATTTGATGAAATATCCAGATTACTTTCGTATGAGACTGTAATTTCAGGAGATTTTGAAAAGACATTTGCAAATATATCTAGCTCATTAAAGAAAGAACCATTTGATAAATATTTTTTATCCCAAATAAAAAAATGGAGATTGGTATTAAGCAAAGATATTATTAAGCATAATTCTATAGTTAAACAAGGGACATTAAATATTTTTGTCCAGAAATTGATTAATCGAATTGTATTTTTAAGAATATGTGAAGATCGAGAATTAGAAAAATATGAAAGTCTTAAAAATATAGGCACATATGCAGAGTTAAAAAGAGTCTTTGTAGCAGCAGATAAAAAGTATGACTCTGGATTATTTGAATTGATTGAGGCAGAACAGTTTGAAATATCGGATAGCATACTCGTTGATATTTTTAAAGAGTTATACTATCCGAATAGTTGCTATGAGTTTAGCATAGTTGATCCATTTATTATCGGACAGATTTATGAATTATTTTTGGAAGAAGAAATAGTAATTAAAGATGGAATTGTGGTTGCAGAAAGAAAACCAGAGATTGTGGATTCTCAGGGTGTAGTAAATACACCTAAAAATATTGCAGATATTATTGTGAAAACCACATTGGCACCATTATTTTCTGATGAAAAATTTACAGAATGGGATAGTTATAGAATTGCAGATATTTGCTGCGGTTCTGGAAACTTTTTGCTTTCTGCATATGAATTTATTATAAATCGTTATATTGAGTATTATATGAAAAATTCTTTAGATATGGCGATACAAAAAGGATTGCTTATTAGTGATGTGGGAAATAACTTTAAGTTGTCATATGAAAAAAAGAGAGAGATTTTACGGAATAATATATGGGGAGTAGATATTGATATTTTGGCGGTAGAAGTTGCTAAGTTTAGTTTGCTTATAAAACTCATAGAAGATAGCTCTCTATATGAAATGGAAAGTTTTGCGAAAAACAATAACTGTCGAATTTTACCTAGTCTAGATAACAATATTAAAAATGGGAATAGTCTTGTAGACGAAAAATACATAGAGTTTAACTCTAATATATTGAATGATCCGGAAATGGTTGAAAAAATTAAAATATTTAATTGGGAAAACGAATTTGCAGGAGAAAAATTCGATGCAATTGTAGGAAATCCTCCGTATATTCGGGTTCAGAATATGGTGCATTTTTCTGAAAATGAATATGAATATTATAAATCTGCCGTTTCAAAATATGAAACGGCAAAATCAGATTTATTAGATAAGTATTTTTTATTTATGGAAAAAGGACTGCAATTATTGAAACCAAAAGGGAAAATGGGATATATTATTCCACATAAATTTATGCTTATCAAGTCTGGTACTTCTTTACGAAAATTGTTATCAGAGAAAAAATATGTTAAACAAATAATTCACTTTGGAACAGAACAGGTTTTTAAAGGAAGAAGTACGTATACGTGCTTATTGTTTATTGAAAAAAATGAGAGGAAAACATTTGAGATTGGTTTTGTTAAAGATATTAATCGGTTTTATGCAACAGAATCAGCTGAAATGAAAGAATATCCTATCGAATATCTTAGCGCAGCACCATGGACTTTTTTGTCCAATGAAATAGTGCAAACTTTGGAAAAGAAGAGAGACAAATGTCAGCCGTTGGATTCCTTAGCTGATATTTTTGTAGGTTTGCAAACAAGTGCAGATCCAATATATATTATTGAATCGAAATCAGAGAAAAACGGTTTTATAAAATTTATTGATTGTAACGGAATAGAACAGGAAATAGAAGCTGCAATTACTAAACCGTGCATTTATGATATGCAATTAGAAAAATATGCAAAAATCGAGGAAAATAGAAGAATTATTTTTCCATATTATCAAGAGGGAAAGAAACAGGTATTATATTCGATAGATGAAATGAAACAATTGTTCCCTAAGACTTTGAAATATTTTGAATCCTTTAAAGAAGAGTTGTGTAAACGTAGTATCAATAATATGTCAGGGAATAATTGGTATCAATTTGGCCGGAGCCAAAGTCTAAAGAGATTTGTAAAAGGAGAACATTTAGTTTGGTCAGTTTTGGCAACTCAAGGAAATTATGTATATGATACTAAAACAATTTGTTTTACCGGTGGAGGAAATGGACCATTTTATGGATTGGAAAAGAAAGATGATACGAAAGAATCACTATTTTACATCCAAGCAGTATTAAATTATTGGATGATAGAGATGATTGTAAAGAGCAAAGCAAGTAAATTCCGAGGAGATTATTATTCGCATGGAAAACAATTTGTTGCGCAGCTACCAATCTATAGAATTAACTTTGATGATTCAAATGAAGTGAAAATTCATGATGAAATTGTTGATACAGTTAAGAATCTTATGAAATTAAAAAATAAGAGAGATGAACAGCAGACAAAACCTCAAAAAGAAACATATGAGAGATTGATTCAAATAGAAGATAACAAATTGGATGGATTAATTTCAAAATTGTATGGAGCCGAGAATTGTAGACGAGAGGATTTAGATGAAGAGTAAAAAAAGTTTTGATAAGCTTCGTGGGGGATATTACACCCCACAAGCTATCACAGAATTTATTTGTAAGTGGATAATAAATAAGAATACAAAAAATATATTAGAACCAAGTTGTGGAGATGGAAATTTTTTAAAAGCTATAGTAGAAAGGCAAGAAAAGCTAAATTTAAATTTAGATATTACAGGAGTAGAATTGTGCCTTGATGAAGCAAAGAAAGCAATGAGATATGGTACGAATGTTGAATGTCAAGATTTTTTTGCATTCTATAGAGATAAGGTTACAGGAAAGAGTAACTATGATGCAATTGTAGGAAATCCACCATTTATTCGCTATCAAGACTTTGATGAAAAATCGAGAGATATTGCATTTTTTTACATGAAAGAAAATGGATTTCATCCGACAAAATTAACTAATATCTGGTTGCCCTTTTTGATTTTGTCTTGTTTAGCATTAAGTGAAAATGGAAGATTGGGGATGGTCATTCCAGCAGAACTATTTCAAGTAAATTACGCAGGAGAAACTAGAGAATTTCTAGCACGATATTTTGACAGATTAACATTAATTACTTTTCAGAAATTAGTTTTTGAAGAGATTCAACAAGAAGTGATTTTGTTATTAGGAGAGAAAAAATCCGAAGATAAGGGAATTCAGGTAATTGAATTAAGTGATTTGGATGATTTAAAAGAGCTTGATCTTAATAATTTCTACAACTATGAAATAAAAGAACTTAATCATAGTACAGAAAAATGGATTAAATATTATTTGACAAACAAGGAAATAAAATTAATTAGGCAATTAAGAGAGTGTGAAAAGATACCGTTTACCACAGAGTTATTCGAAATAAATGTGGGATTAGTAAGCGGAGAAAATGCATTCTTTTTGTTGAACAGGAATACAGTTGATGAGTATCAACTTGCTAATTCAACTCGTATGGTTATCGGGAGAACAGAGCAATTAAAAGGTGTTATCTTGTCAGAACGTGATTTTAAGACATTGATTGAAAATGGGAAAAAAGTATATATGTTTATGCCTAAAAATTTGCCTTTTTCAGAACTTAGTAAAGCAGAACAGGAATACATTAATTATGGTGTAGAACAAGGATATAATAAAGGATATAAATGCCGAATAAGAAAAAATTGGTATTGTGTTCCGCAATCCTGGGAACCAGATGCTTTTATTTTAAGGCAGGTTAATCGTTATCCACGAATTATATTAAATCATGTAAATGCTGTAAGCACAGATACAATTCATAAAGTACGTTTCTTAGATGGAGTTAATCCTGAGTTTGTAGCAGCCGCTTTTTTAAATTCTTTTACATTGGCATTGGCAGAAATAACAGGAAGAAGTTATGGTGGTGGAGTGTTAACATTTGAACCGGGAGAAATACGTCAGTTAAAAATTCCAATGAAGAATGCAGAAAAGCTAGATGTTAATAAAATAGACAAACTAATTCGAGATGACAGGATTGACGAAGTATTGGATTATACAGATCAAATATTGTTGATAGAAGGCTTGGGATTAACAAAATATGAAGTTGATACATTAAGAAATATATGGACAAAATTAAGTAATCGCCGGATTGGAAGAAAAGAAAAAAGTATTTCGTGAAAAAAGAGTACAAATTGCCTTGCAATCCATGAATTAAAATAATGACAGAGGTTAGATATGAGAATATTAGAGATAAACATCCAAAATTTCCGAAAACTATTGCAATGTCATATAGAATTTAGCGAGAAAACCACACTTTTTGTTGGTGCTAATAATAGTGGAAAAACTTCTGCTATGGATGCACTTGGAAAGTTTCTTGCGGATAGAAATTTTACTTTTAATGATATTACAATATCTGAGCGTTCAGCCATTAATGTAATTGGAGAGAGGTGGATACAAAAAGATTGTGAAGAACCTACCACTATTACAGAGTGGGAATCTTTGATGCCTAAAATGGATATATGGCTTAACGTTGCGAGTAATGAAATGCATTATGTAGCATGCATTATTCCAACATTAAAATGGCGAGGAGGAAAATTAGGTGTTAGATTGGCATTTTTCCCAAAAGATATAGTTAAATTATTTACCGATTATAGAGACGCTTATTTTGCAGCACGTGAAGTAGAAAAAGCAAAAGAAAATGTTGAAATAAGACTGTATCCAATAAATTTAAGTGAGTTTTTGGAAAAAAATCTTAATACGTACTTTTCTATTAAGACATATATTTTAGATGAGGCGAAGGAAGAACAGGGAAATCCACAGGAGACACCTTTTGAAATGGAATGTTTTATAGACAATCCACTAAAGAAAATTATTAAGGTGGATATGATTGATGCACAACGTGGATTTACAGATCCTGATAATACAGATGGAACAATAAGATCCAAGCAACAGTTATCTGAACAAATGCGAGATTATTATGAAAAACATCTTGATCCAGAAAAGTTGCCATCATCAGAGGATTTGGATATTTTACATGCCGCTGAAGAAGCACGAAAAGCATTTGATAAAAACCTTGTTATTAAATTTAGACCAGCAATTCAAGAGTTGGAAGGATTAGGATATCCGGGGATGGCCGATCCTAAACTTACAATTACTACCAAAATGTCTATGAGTGAGACTTTAAAACATGATGCAGCAGTTCAGTATACTCTCAGCAAGAATGATACTACTCTAAAATTGCCAGAAAAATATAATGGATTAGGTTATCAAAATCTTATTTCTATGGTTTTTGATTTAATGAGATTTAGAGATGATTGGATGCGTGAAGGAAAAGCTAAGCAAGCGACGAGAGATTCTGATCGAGCAATTGAGCCGTTGCATATTGTTTTAATTGAAGAGCCAGAAGCACATTTGCATGTGCAGGTACAACAAGTATTTATACGTAAAGCATATGATGTTTTGACAAATCACAGATTTATAAAAGAAAATAGTAACTTTAATACACAATTAGTAATTAGTACTCATTCAAGTCACATTGCAAGAGAAACCAATTTTGCCGATTTAAGATATTTTAAACGCTTAGCAGAAGGTCCAGAAAGTATAATTGCGACATCAAAAGTGATAAATTTGTCTGAGGTATTTGGAAAAAACGATGAAACTGATAAATTTGTCACACGTTATTTACAGGCAACACATTGTGATTTATTTTTTGCAGATGCTGTGATTTTGGTTGAGGGAGCGGCAGAAAATATGTTATTGCCGCATTTCATACGGAATAAATATCCTAAATTATATCAAAGATATATATCAATACTAAGTATAAATGGACGTCATTCTCATAGATTGAATCCGTTGATTGAAAAATTGTGCATACCTACGCTTGTTATTGCTGATATAGATTCAGCTGAAGCAACAGGACATCATAAAGCCATTTGTCCAGAGCGAGGAAAAGGATTTATCAGTAGTAACTATACTATTACTAAATGGCTTATTAAAGAGAAAGATTTAGATAAACTTTTATCACTGCCTTTTGAAAAGAAAGAAATATTTAAAGAAACACCTTACAAATATTCCGTTCGAGTAGCGTATCAAACACCAGTTAGCATTGCTTATGAGGGAAATGATGAGGAAGCTATTGCAAGCACGTTTGAAGATTGTTTGGTTTATACAAATTATCAACTCTTTAAAACGATAGCGACAGACGATACAGGCAGTTTGATAAAAAGTGTAAGTGACGGAATTAATATAGCTGATTCTTTTGAAACGTTTCATAAGGGAGTATATGATACGTTACGTAATGGAAAATCTGATCAAAAAGCTGAATTTGCATTAGATTTGATTTATGCGGTTGATCCGAATGAGCTTATAGTTCCAGCATATATTGATGAGGGATTGAAATGGCTACAAGCATATTTAGATCCAGAGGAATAGGATGATGACAAAAGAAATGTTATTGGAAGATCATTATATAGATGATTATGTTGATGATCATGTAGATAGGGAGATAGAAAGTTGCTTTTCTGCAAGTTCTCCAAATAATTTTTTTGTATTTGCAGGAGCAGGTTCTGGAAAAACAAGAAGTCTTATAAATACGTTGAACTTTTTGGATAAAGAGCAGGGTGAAAAGTTATTAATGAAAGGTAAACAGATAGCTGTTATTACATACACCAATGCAGCTTGCGATGAAATATCCAGAAGACTACAGTATAAATCCATTTTTTCAGTATCTACAATACACAGCTTTTTGTGGGAGTTAATAAAGAATTATCAAGTGGATATAAAAACGTGGATTATGGAATCTGTTCAAAAAGAAATCGAAGAACTGAAACAAAAGCAGACTAAGACAAGCAGAGGTAAAGCAGGTGAAAAAAGAGCAGAGACTATAAAAAAGAAAACGGAGAGACTGGCTAAAATTAAAAGCATACAAAAATTTTCTTACAATCCTAATGGTGACAATGTAGGATATGATTCACTTAGTCATAGCGAAGTCATCAAAATGAGTACGGAGTTTATTGCAACAGAACCGACAATGCAGGATATTTTAACATCAAAATATCCAATATTGTTAATTGATGAGAGTCAAGATACCAAAAAGGAACTAATTGATGCATTGCTTATTGTATGCGAAAAGTATGGTGAAAAATTTATAGTTGGGATGTTTGGTGATACTATGCAAAAAATCTATAATGATGGAAAAGATAATCTTGCTAAGTGTATTCCGGACAATTGGGTAAAACCAGTTAAAATAATGAATCATCGAAGCGCAAAACGTATTGTTACACTGGCTAACTCCATTAGAAGTTCTGTGGATGATCAAAAACAACAGGCAAGAAGCGATGCAGAAGAAGGGACTGTTCGCTTATTTATTACTTCAAAATCAAATAATAAAGAGTATGTAGAAAAAAGAGTAGCGGAGATGATGGTACAGGATACTGGTGATATCGGATGGAATGATGAAGAAGATTATAAAAGTTTGATTCTTGAACATCATATGGCGGCAAGTAGGTTTGGCTTTTCTGAGTTGTATATGCCTTTGAGCAATTCGAAAAAATTTGATACATCATTACGTGAGGGTTCTATTCCAGAATTGTCAATTTTATCAAAGCTAGTGTTTCCACTGTTAGTTGCATATCAGAGTGGAAATGATTTTGAAGTTGCAAAAATTATTAGAAAAAATTCTCCGTTGTTAAATAAAGAAGTTTTTATAACTGGATTAAATAATCAAGTTGAATTATTGAGAAAAGCTGAGGAAGCGGTGGAACTTTTGATGAAACTCTGGAATGATGGAAAAGTTCCAACATGTTTGGAAGTTTTAAAATCCATTAGAGATACAGGGCTATTTAAGGTTGGAAATCGTGTAGATGAAGTGCTGGCTGATTATTCTCAAGATGAAAATGAGAAGATAACAGCTTTACGAACAGCTTTGTCAGCTCCATTTTATGAATTGGAAAGATATGCATTATATGTTTCTGATAACACACGTTTTGCAACGCATCAGGGAGTTAAAGGTTTGGAATTTCCTAGAGTCATGGTTATTTTGGATGATGCGCAGGCGAGGGGATTTTTATTTAGTTATGAAAAATTATTTGGAGTAAAGGCGCAAAGCGATACAGATGAAAAAAATGCGCATGATGGTAAAGACACTAGCATTACAAGAACGGCGCGCCTCTTTTATGTTGCTTGTACAAGAGCAAAAAAGAGTTTAGCTATTGTTGCCTACACAGAAAATGAAGAAATGGTTAGAGATACAGCATTGGCGAACGGTTGGTTCTTGGAAAATGAAATTTATATAGTATAAAGTTGTTTGTGAAAGCATAAAAATAAAAGTTGTCAAATATTTTGTTAGCAGCTATAATAAAGTGGCAACAAATTGGCAACAGAAAATCAGTGAGCCAAAATAATATATGCAACAGAAATAAAATAACGGCAAAAAAGACATAAAACTTAAACAAATATATTTAAGAGTATCTCTGAACTTGCCGAGTTTGAATAATTAAAAAAATTTCTGGAAAGCCTTATAAACAGGGCGTTTCCGGGCAGATAAAGTTCTATTTGATAACAAAATGATAACACTGGATATTTTGGCATTATTTATCAGGTATCCTGTGGTTATCGAGTAATATGTGTGAAACCGACAAAAAAGGTCTTACTGAATTGAGTGAAATCAATTTGGTAAGGCCTTTTTTCGTCGGCTTTTATTTTGCGTTTTTTGGATAGTTGTAACGCCACTGATCATATTCTTCCTGAGTGATCTCGCCGGATTTGAGTTTTTCTGCCTGTTCCTGCCACGCATGGAACATATCGAACATGGAAAGGTAGGTGGTTCCCTTGGCCTTGTCCAGCCGGAGACAAAGTTCTCCGTCAATCTCATCAATGTGAAGCCCGTAAAGGTCTTCTAAGGTAAATAAGGTATGCATCAGTCCAACGTAACTGTCAATATCCGGGACAGCAAGAGCATGAGGGGATACTTCAAAAATATCAGCCAATGCGTTCAGATATTTTTCTTTTGGACTGCGTGCCCCTTTTTCATACTGTGCAATGCGGACATCAGCCTGTGAATCACTGAATCCCAGCTGTTGACCCAAATATTTCTGCGTGAAACCACGCAGAAGTCTGAAATGGTGGATTCTTTCGCCTATTGCCATATGTTTATATCTCCTGTCTTTTTCTTGATAGGTTGAGTATAGCATATCCAAATGGTAGAGACAAGAAAATCCATACAAAAAAGTATGGGTAAATGTATTGAAAGCACTTGACCCATACAGAATAGTATAGTATAATTCAACCAATACAAAATAGTATAGTAAAAAGAAAGGAGAAATTTTCTATGAGTAAAATGTTTATGAATGTGAAAGAGGTCATGGAAGTCCTGGAAGTATCGGAGTCCTATGCATACAAGCTGATGAAAAGGCTAAACAGGGAATTGCAGGCAATGGGATGTCAGACAATCGCAGGAAAAGTTGACCGGAAGTATTTTTATGAGCAGTTCTATGGAACAAGATCGAATGATGGGAGGAATTAGGAATGGCAATTTACAAGAATGACAATGGCACCTGGTATGTAATGATTCGTTATCAGGACTGGACAGGTGCAAGAAAACAGAAATGCAAACGAGGATTTTCTACAAGAAAAGAAGCTGCGGACTGGGAATTACAATTCAAATTACAGAAGAAAGCAAGCGTGGATATGACAATGGAAAGCTTTTGCACTATGTATGAAGAAGATGTCAGACCTTCTTTGAAGCAGAGTACCTGGCTTACAAAAGAAAATATTATTCAGAAAAAGATTCTTCCGTATCTTGGAAAACGTAAAGTATCGGAAATTACAGCTAAAGATGTGATGGACTGGCATAACCAGATGAGAAAACTGAAAACGAAAACAGGAAAACCGCTTTCGCCAACGTATCTGAAAACGATACATGGACAATTAAGCACTATTTTTAATCATGCAGTGAAATATTACGATCTTAGCATTAATCCGGCAAGAAAAGCTGGGGCACTGGGAGAAGAAGAAGGCAAGGAAATGTTGTTCTGGACAAAAGAGGAGTATAAGCGATTTGCAGAAGAAATGATGGACAAACCTCTTTCCTACTATGCTTTTCAACTGCTTTACTGGTGTGGAATTCGTTCGGGCGAGCTGCTTGCTTTAACACCAGCAGATTTTAATTTCAAAAAGAAAACGCTTCGGATCAATAAGTCCTATCAGCGTTTGAAAGGAGAAGATGTAATCAGTACGCCAAAGACAAAGAACAGTGTACGGACAGTCATAATGCCACAGTTTCTGTGTGATGAAATGCAGGACTGCCTGAAATTATATTACAGTTTAAAGCCTGACGACCGCATTTTTCCGGTAACAAAATATTATCTGAATCACGAAATGGAAAGAGGCTGCAAAGCGAGCGGGGTAAAGAAAATCAGAGTTCATGATCTCAGGCATAGTCATGTATCCCTGTTGATCAATATGGGGTATACCGCACTAGCAATCGGAAAAAGGGTTGGACATTCAGCAGAAAAGATTACTTACCGGTATGCACATCTGTTTCCGTCGGTACAGCAGGACATGGCAGAGCAGTTGGATGCGGAAAATATGGATAAAGAATTAAATGAAGTGGAAGGAGGACTTGCAAATGTCGGCTAAATGTCTGGATCAGCAGGGACGTTGGAGAAATAAAGTTGTAGCATTTCGGATGTCACCGGAAGAAGATGAACTTCTGGAGACGGCAGTACGGCTATCGGGATTAACCAAACAAGAATATATTATCCGAAGATTGCAGGAAAAAGAAGTTGTGGTTACAGGAAATCCCAGGGTGTATAAAGCTTTGAAGAAGGAACTTGAAAAGGTACTGGGTGAGCTGAAACGTCTGAAAAAGGGAGAAGATGTGCCGGAGGATTTATTGGAAGTGATTCGGCTTATCACAATAACAATGGCTGGAATGAAAGCGGAATAAAAGAGCCTTTAAGTGTCGGCAAACACCTAAAGGCAGGGATTTGGTAGAATACTCTTCCA
>OGQL01001120.1_pt1 | contig 20663 bp, 16 predicted proteins | sample 1553211 | NCBI WGS metagenome assembly OGQL01 (sample SAMEA2579942, study PRJEB22360) | human gut metagenome
ATTTCTTTGTTTTGTTGGAATGAATTTCCAAACAGAACGGAGCCAAACCGATAGCTGCCAGTCGGTTTTGAACAACGGAGAGGGCAGCCATTTTTTCCGCAACGAATAAGACACGTTTCCCTTTGTAAAGCGCGTTGGCGATAATATTGGTAATCGTTTGCGATTTTCCTGTTCCCGGAGGCCCGACCAACAGAAAATAATCCTCGGCTTGCAGAGCTTTTAATAAAATACGGGATAAATCGGGACTGTCATATTCATAGGACAATCGACGAGACATATTTCGGACTGGCGACTCTCCCGCCTCGCCGACCAACAAACCTCTGCGATGCGGAGAGGCATCCAACATCGCATACAAACCTTTGTACTGTAACAAAAACGAAGAATCTACATAATCGTGTTCTACCGCATAACAAGAAGCTATCGGCAATGCCTCGGCATACGACTGGTTATCCCGTAATCTCAACACGACACGGTCGGCCGTCATAGAAGCGATCGTCGCCTTGAAAACTTGTCGGGTAGATACTCTATCGGCATCGGTATCGCACACATAGAACAAAACAATATCACCCAGTCTGAAATCGGGAGACGGTGTATTTCCCGGCAAAATAAATTCGACTTCGGGAACATCTTCCGCCGCACGGTTTCGAACCAACCGCAGTCCTGAGAACATATAGCCTTCCCTCTCTTTTTCGTCCCGAGTCATTCGCCACAAAGAAGCAACGCCGGATATTCCGCTACCCGAAGGATAGCCGATTTTCGACAAATAATGTTCTCGCGAAACAAACGCATAAAACCGATAGAAATATCGCAGAGCCAAATCGTTATCGTCTCGTCGCTCCAATCTCCTGCGGCCACAGTCTATCTCGGGACGAATATACCGCTCAGTAAACAGACTGGGCCGGGGAATGAGGTTATCGGCGGTCAGCCGACTTACCAACCATTCAGCCTGTACATATCCATATCGAGATATATCCCGTTCGACAGACACAATTTTATTCCTCAAATTCAAAAGTTTCTGCAATTCCATCGTCGATGTTTTCACCGGACGCAAGCAACCTTCCGGGTTCAAATTTCGAGAATATAACAAATAGAAATGCTGGTTTTCCAATTTTACACCAAGTACACTTTGTATCATCGACTGATACAAAGCACACTGAGCCCGATGCGGAAACGACACTTTCGACAAATCGTTTTCGGGATAAGGCGGGCGGCCGGCTTTCAACTCAATACCACAGAGGCCGTTTTCCACTTGTAAAAAATCGAGACGGCCCTGCAATCCCAAAGCCTCACAGATAAAAGAAGGTTCGACCATCGCTTTTCGGCGGTCTATTCCCAAAGCAGAAAAATCCGTACTCAGAATACGTTTCAATGTCTCGAATTGACTATGGAGATTCTGAAAAAATCTTCTATCTACCGACTTTGCCGAGATAAATTCTATCGGGTAACGAGCAAAAATTTTCGGCATTAAGGAATCGAAAGTTACACTCCGAAAATCTTTCGCCGTTATCAATTCATCAAAAATCAAATTAACGGCATTACCCAATAAAATAGAATCCGTTATCGTCTTGGGACGTATACGATTCCAAAAATAACGTTGCCAACACATTCCATATTCCTGCGCACACTCGGCTAACGCACTGGCATCAACCAAATAATCGGGTTCCAATATAAGAAAACGAGGGAGCAATCCGCCATCGACTATAATAACGTCTACCAAATTCAATTTTGAACCGGGTTCCAACAAGCACAAGGTTTCGTCGAATTCACTATTCACCCCGTCCCGATGAATCCACACCGGCATTTCCCCAAGTAAAGAGGGAGTCGCAACACGAACTCGCAATTCATTTTCTCCCGCACAGATTACCTCTGCGGTAATACGACGAAACGAATCGTGTGTATCCTCCTTTACTTCCGAGCTGTGCATCTCCTCCTTTATTCTTCTATATAATATTACCGATTTTTATTTCAGTACAAAAATACCCATTCGACCCCACCAGCCCAAATAAATACGATCTATTTTATCGTGAATTCTTTTGCGATAAAATAGGCTTAATCGATAATTAGCGGGGATTGTCCTTGTATATTCACACAGGGGAAGGAATAAATTCTGATTTTACAAAAAAAGCGCAATCTTTTCAGATTGCGCTCCAAAGAATCTATTGTAAATCTAAATACAAAGAGTCTTGTGAAATTTAAGCTCTCGGACGAGCTTCTTTAATGACCAATGCACGACCGGCAAATTCTTTACCAGACAATTCTTCGATCGCCCGTTTGGCAGCTTCGTCATCAGACATCTCGGCAAAGCCGAAACCTTTTGAGCGACCAGATTCACGATCCACGATAATTTTTACCGAATCGATTGCACCAAAACCTTCCAATAAGGTTTGAAGGTCTTGTTCTTTAACCCCATAGTTGAGGTTTCCAAGATAAATGTTCATAAGAAAAAAATAAATGAATAAAATTAAAACTTCCGCATCGGATACTCTTATGAACTTAAAATAAATAATCTCCCGTTTTTTCACAGAAGAGAATCTCTGTGTAAGCACATATAGCTTCGATACGGGAGCAAATTAAAGTATAATTTTCGGATATATCATCTATTTTCCCAATTATTTTTACAGAAATCTCATTTCTTGGGAAAATATATCAATCTTTCACTTATTACCGAACAAGGCTCGCATTCCGTTTCTCATAAAAATTTTACGGAATATAGTGTAGACTTTGCAAGACAGCCCTGATCTTCTCATAAGTCGTAATACGGGTAGGGACAAGTGGCAATCGTAATTTATTCTCGATATATCCCATAGCATTCAACAAGCATTTAACTCCGGCCGGATTTCCATCGACAAACAATAGGCTGAACAATTCTGTGAAACGATGATGAATAGACAAAGCATTGTGAAAATCTCCGTTCAACGCTAATCTCACCATCTTGCTGAACTCTTTCGGGAAAGCATTCCCGATAACAGAAATCACTCCTACGGCTCCCAAAGTCAACAACGGGAAAGTAATACCATCGTCTCCCGAAATGACCATAAAATCGGCAGGCTTATTTTTAATAATATCGTCCATCTGAGTAATATTTCCAGACGCTTCCTTGATGGCGATTATATTAGGATATTCTTTGGCAAGGCGCAATGTTGTTTCGGCATTCATGTTCACGCCGGTACGCCCTGGAACATTATATAAAATAACCGGCAATTTAGACGCCTGAGCGATTGTACTATAATGCTGATATATTCCCTCTTGGGAGGGCTTATTATAATAAGGAACCACCGATAAAATGGCATCATAACCCGAAAAATCGTCTTTTTTCAAATGGTCTATAATACCCCTCGTATTATTTCCACCTAACCCGAGGACGAGAGGAATACGGCCCTTCGTACGTTCTACTACAAATCTTTTTATCTCCGTTTTTTCTTCTTCGGTCAATGTAGGAGTTTCGGCAGTAGTTCCCAACACGACAAGATAATCGGTTCCATTTTGTATCAAATATTCAATAAGTCGCGAAAGGGCTTCGAAGTCGATACTTTCGTCTTCTTTGAAAGGCGTGATAAGTGCCACTCCCATTCCGCTTAAATTGATTCTCGCCATAGTTTTATATCCTCTTAAATATCGATTCCAAAATTACAGATTATTCTCTTTTACACCAATTTTCTTCCAATAAAAAAGAGCACTCTGTAACAACTCGCCGGCATTTGGTTTCGACCTACCTACTCCGGTATCACCATCTTCGGCTACTCCTCCCCGGGGAGACGACTCCGGCAAAAGAATTTGCAAATTGAACGGATTGCTTTCTCCTTTGGGTACTCCTATTTTAAAAATAGACCGGGAACGTACGGCCAAATATAATAAAGGTAAGGATTTAGAAATCGACACATCGATCAACACATCTCCATCGTTATCGTCAAAATTTCTCAGGAAAGCCCGAGTCGGTCTTTTTAACAACCAACAAGTCTGCAAAACAAGTATCGGACTGCATCCGGGAACCTCTACCGATACCTTGTCTTTGCGATGTGTATCTATAACCAACGTGACATCAATACCCGCCCGAACCATCTCCTGAATACCGGGAAGAAGAGATTGAACATCTTTGCCCTGAGCCATCAATACCAAACGCTTAGCCCCTCCGAAAGGGCAAAACCCATCGCTCTGTCTTCCTTTTAGCTGACGCTTGATCGTCCATTTAGTAATAAACGAAAATAACATGGATTATCTATTTATTGAATCATCTCCAAAAACTCTTCTTCGGATAAAATCCGAACTCCTAATTTTCTCGCCTTTTCAAGTTTAGCCGGGCCCATATTCTCGCCTGCCAGAATATATGTCGTTTTACCCGATACGGAACCCGTATTCATACCTCCGTGCTGTTCGATAAGAGCTTTATATTCATCACGGGAATGATGGGTAAACGTGCCACTGATAACGATTGTCGCACCGGATAACTTGTCGGTTCTCTCCGAAAGTCGCTCTTCGGTAATTTGCATCTGCACTCCATATTGTCTTAACCGTTCTACGAAACGGAGATTATCCTCATCAGAGAAATAAGCTACGACACTTTGAGCGATACGCACCCCTATGTCTCCTATCCGAATCAAGTCCTCGGTAGTCGCCTCGATAATACGGTCTATCGAATGAAGTGCCAACGCCAACTTCTTGGCGACCGTTTCGCCCACGTAACGAATGCCCAATGCGAATAATACCCTCTCGAACGGAACGGAACAAGACTGTTTCACCGCATCGACGATATTTTGTGCCGATCGCTCTCCCATACGTTCCAAACCGGCTATCACATCGGGCTGTAAAGTATACAAGTCCGAAGCGTCTCTCACCAAGCCCAAACTATAAAACTGACCTATCGTTTCACTTCCGAGACCTTCGATATTCATTGCCTTGCGACTGATAAAGTGCTCTATCCGCCCTTTAATCTGCGGAGGACAACCTTTTTCGTTCGGGCAAAACCATGCAGCCTCTCCCTCGATACGTTTCAGTGGAGTTCCACATTCGGGACATGTACGAATGAAACGTACTTTTTCTCCTATCAGTAAACGAGCGGAGGTATCTACCGCTGTAATTTTAGGAATAATTTCGCCTCCTTTCTCCACAAAAACCATATCTCCGATGTGCAAATCGAGAGCATTTATGATATCTTCATTGTGCAAAGTCGCCCTCTTGACAATAGTACCCGACAACAATACCGGATCGAGATTGGCGACAGGAGTGACGGTTCCGGTACGTCCCACTTGGTAAGACACAGAATTCAATCGCGTAAGGGCTTTTTCTGCTTGGAACTTATAGGCTATCGCCCAACGTGGAGATTTTGCCGTATATCCCAAATTCTTCTGTTGCCGCAATGAATTTACTTTAAATACCATTCCATCGGTAGCGACGGGAAGATTCTTCCGCTCCATGTCCCAATAATTGATATACTCTTTCACCTCTTCTACGGAGTGAAGTTTGCGAACGGCATCCGAAACTTTAAATCCCCACGACCGAGCATATTGTAAATTTTCATAATGCGTATCGGCCGGTAAATTTTCGCCCAACAGATAATACAGATAAGCATCGAGTCCCCGCGCCGCTACTACAGCCGAGTTTTGTGATTTCAACGTTCCCGCCGCCGCATTGCGAGGATTGGCAAACAAAGGCTCCTCCTGTTCCTCTCGCTCCTTATTCAAAGCATCGAAAACAGCCCAAGGCATCAATATTTCACCTCTTATCTCAAACGAGTCGGGATAGTCGTTGCCTCGCAACTGCAAAGGAATACTGCGGATTGTTTTCACATTCTCGGTAACGTCATCGCCCCGCGTACCGTCTCCACGCGTAACTGCCCGCACCAATCTGCCTCCTTCATAAATCAACGATATGGAAGTTCCGTCATATTTCAGTTCACCCACCAATTCAAAATCCTCTCCCATTAATCCCGAACGAACTCGTTCGTAAAATGCCGATACTTCTTCTATCGAATAGGTATTGCTCAACGACAACATCGGGTAACGATGTTCCACTTGGGAAAAAGATCGATTTATATCGTTCCCGACACGCTGCGTCGGTGAATTGGGATCGAAATACTGTGGAAAAGTCTCTTCCAACCCTTGCAACTCATACATCATTTCATCGAATGTACGATCATCGATCGTGGGAGCGTTCAACACATAATAATTATAATTATGCTCATCGAGTTCCCGACGTAAACGCTCTATCTTTTCTTGGGGAGATTCCATAGGGACATTAGGTTTTGTTTTTGGGCAAATATAGTGAAAGTTGAGTGCAGAGACAAGAGGAAATCATATTTCCAACTTGGCTATGCCGAAACGAATCCTACTACAAATATAGTGAAAGGCAAGCGCAGAGGCAAGTATTCGAAAATACTTCCGCTCGGTAAGACGAAATTAAAACAATCTTTATTTTGCTCGGCTCTCGCTTATTTGTATCTTTGCATTAGAATGCAAAAGAGGGAAAATGTTACAGTCGAAATCATTGTGTGGAGTTACTTTACAGTATAACATCGAAGGAGACGGTTATCCGGTTATCCTCATGCACGGCTGGGGGTGCAACCACACGACCGTGCAGTCGATAGAACGACTGCTATCACCTCATTTCAAGGTATACAATCTCGACTTTCCCGGATTCGGCGGAAGTAGCACTCCGCCCTCGATATGGGGCGTGGAAGAATATACGCAAATGCTCGAAGCGTTCATAAAAGACGAAAATATAGAAGCCCCAATTCTTATCGGGCACTCTTTCGGGGGACGGGTATCTATCTTATACGCCTCACGAAACAAAACCCATAAAGTTATTTTGGTTGATGCTGCCGGGATTAAACCCAAACGCCCATTAAAATACTACCTGAAAGTCTACTCGTTCAAACTGTGGAAAAAAGTCTTACCACTTGTAATAGGGAAAAAACAAGCCGAAAAAACGATCGAGAATTATCGCCGCAAATCGGGTTCGGCAGACTATAACGCGTTGACAGGTATCATGCGTAATATAATAGTAAAAGTTGTCAACGAAGACCTTAAAGCGGTTTTGCCGAAAATCCAGTGTCCCGTTCTTCTTCTATGGGGAAAAAACGACACCGCCACCCCATTGCGAGATGCCCGCATCATGGAGAAACTGATTCCCGATGCCGGGCTGGTAGCATTCGACGATGCCGGGCATTACAGCTTCCTCGACAAGCCCTACGAATTTAACACCGTCTTACAAAACTTTTTACAAGACGACATAAAAAGAAAATCATGAACGAAATACTCACTCTCGTCACATTCCTTGCACTGCTCTTTTATACAGGAATAGAGATGAAATTCCAGTTGCAAATGTTGCAACAAAATTCCTACCGAAACGACCGATACAACCGTTGGTTAAAAGGAGAGTCTTTCGCCACCGTATCCCGTTTGACCGATTTGTTTCTATTGCTGCTGTTGTCAACCAACTTCCTGCCGACATTCGTACAAATCGTCACGATTACAGTGGTCTTGGCAAAAAGCGTAAAAGGTTTACAAACCAAATATAAAAAACCTTTGGTTTTCACCAAACGAGCTACCCGCTTATACATCGCCGCATTGTCGCTCTCGCTTCTTGTCGCAGGTCTCGCAGCCGGCTTAACGACTCTTTCCAACGGTAGCAGAGCCTTATTGGCGATAGCTATCTTAGCCCCCTATTTCATGATGGCTGCCAACATCATCATGCAACCTGTCGAGAAGCGAATCAACCGAAAATATTACGACGAAGCGAAACAAATTCTCTCCCAAATGCAAGACTTAACTGTCATAGGCATTACCGGGAGCTATGGAAAAACCAGTACCAAGCACTACCTTTACCGCATACTTTGCGAGCGATACAACGTGTTAATGACTCCCGGCAGTTTTAATACGCCTATGGGGGTAATCCGCACCATACGGGAACAAATGAAGCCCTACCACAACATTTTCATCTGTGAAATGGGGGCTAAACAGATCGGTGATATCAAAGAAATATGCGATCTCGTCGCACCTCAAATAGGCATTATCACCGCCGTGGGTGAACAGCATCTCGAATCGTTCAAAACGATCGGGAATGTACAACGTACCAAATTCGAGCTGGTCGACGCTTTGCCCAGTTCGGGATTGGCCGTTATCAACAACGACTTCCCCTATATAGCCAATCGGCCGGTCGAAAACGTCCCCGTGAAACGCTATACGATAGCCGATACCGGTGCAGACTACCATATCGAGGATATTCGCTACGATACAGATGCCACCCGCTTTACTGTGGTAGGCGGTGGAGAACGCATAGAACTGAGCACGAAACTCATCGGCGAGTGCAACCTCTCCAACCTCATGGCGGCAGTTATCACGGCTCGCCATCTGCAAGTGCCTGTTCCCTCGATACAATATGGAGTGAGCCGAATCGAACAGGTGGAACATCGCTTGAACATGAAGCGGACACCGGGCGGAATCTCCATTATCGACGATGCCTTCAACTCCAATCCCGATGGCGCTCGCATGGCTCTCGACGTACTCCGGCGCATGACACAGGGGAAACGCATCATCATCACACCGGGTATGATCGAGTTGGGTGAAAAACAAGTTGAGTATAACTACCTTTTGGGCAAGCAGATAGCCGAAGTATGCGATTACGTCATGGTAGTGGGCAGATACAATCGAGAGGCTATTCTGAAAGGATTGCAAGAAAAGAATTATCCGGAAGACAAAGTTTTCGTTGCCGACACTTTTGCCGACGCACAAGCCCGGCTCGCACAAATCGCACAACCGGGCGACACCGTCCTTTATGAAAACGACCTGCCCGATACGTTCAAATAAATTTCGATTATTATCACAAACCAGATATACAGTTTATCACAAAAAATTATGAAAACTACCGTAGGTGTTTTTTTCGGAGGTCGCTCCACCGAGCACGAAATCTCCGTTATCTCGGCTCTCCAAGCCATCAATGCTTTTAATAAAGAGAAATACGAAATCATACCCATATACATCACCAAACAAGGACGTTGGTTCAGCGGCGATGCCCTGCTCGAAGTAAAAAACTATCGCGACATGGCTGCCCTGCAAAACATGTGCGCCGAGGTTTACATGATTCCCGAATACGGCGACTACAACCTCTACCGCAAGAAAAGAGCCCTTTTCGGGAACAATATATGGGCAAAACTCGACGTAGTCATTCCCGTACTGCACGGCAGTAACGGCGAGGACGGCATATTCGAGGGCATACTCGAATCCATCGGTATACCCTATGCCGGTTGCAACACACTCTCCTCGGCCAACGGCATGGACAAAATAACCATGAAGATGATTATGGAAAAGAGCGGTATCCCCATCGTCGATTACGTATGGTTCACCGACAAACAATGGTTCGCCCAACGCGATAAGCTCATCGAGGAAATCGAGACCCGATTGGGATATCCCGTCATCGTGAAACCGGCCAATTTAGGATCGAGCGTAGGTATATCGCATGCCGATAATCGTGAAGAACTCATCGCCAAAGTAGATGTCGCCGAAAAATACTCTACCCGTATCGTTATCGAAGATATGGTCGAAGAACTGAAAGAAATCAACTGCTCGGTATTGGGCGACTGCGACGATTACCGTACCTCGGTATGCGAGGAGCCTATCAAAAGCGGCGATATTCTCACTTACGAAGACAAATACATGGGTGGAGGCAAATCCAACAAAGGCATGCAAGCCACACAAAAACGTATTCCCGCCGACCTCTCTCCCGAAGATACCGCACGGGTACAATTCCTTGCCGGCGAAACGTTTCGGGTGTTGTCTTGCCACGGGGTCGCCCGTGTCGATTTCATGATCGACGGTAAAAGCGGCGACATCTATGTCAACGAAATCAACACCATTCCCGGTTCCCTCTCGTTCTACCTATGGGAAGCCTCCGGCATACGCTTCGACCAGCTTATGGACAAATTAGTAGACCTCGCCTTGAAACGCAAACGCGAGTCTTCCATGAAGACCGTCAGCTACGACCAAAACATTTTCAACCTCGGCAAAGGGCTGAAAGGTGGGAAAATGGGCGCAAAACAACCATAAAGAGACAGCCACAAAGCTAACTGATATACAAGTAATTGATTATTCTCTCTTGCCACGTCCCGTAGTATTACGAGGTTCTGTGTAAGCGGTATAGAGAAAAACAGCGAAGAAATAGAAAAGCTGAAAAAGATAATATGTTTACTTGAAGAGTTTACCTCCTCGCCCTATGGGCACTTCCTCCCTATATTTCTTCGGAAACACCCCGTAAGGCTACGGGACACGGCAGGGGAAATGGGCTAAATACGCTTCGAACATTTTTTAACTCCTCCCCTGTGTGGCATTAGCCATAGGGGAGGTGGCACGTAGTGACGGAGGTATTGAAAACGACATCTCACCTACCGGTTTATATCGGACATATCCTTTCTCTCCTGCCGTGTCCCGTAGCATTCGGGGAGCTGTGTTAGCGATATAGAGGGGGTAAATAATCCATTTACAACCTCGGAAAGAGACAAAAGCCACTATCCCCATAAAACAAAAGCGGCGAACCTCCCGACCCGCCACTTCTTCTATAAAAAACAAATTGATCATTCCATAAGTTTGCGATAACGCACCCGGTGTGGTTCCACATCGCCCATACGCTTTTTCTTATTTTCCTCGTATTCCGAATAAGAACCTTCGAAATAGAACACTTTCGAATCGCCTTCGAAAGCAAGTATATGGGTACAGATACGGTCGAGAAACCAGCGGTCGTGCGAGATGACTACGGCACAACCGGCAAAATTTTCAAGACCTTCTTCCAATGCCCGCAAAGTGTTTACATCGATGTCGTTGGTAGGTTCGTCGAGCAAGAGTACATTACCCTCCTCTTTCAAAGCCATAGCCAAATGCAGACGATTACGTTCTCCACCGGAAAGCACCCCGATGAGTTTCTCCTGATCGGCTCCCGTAAAATTGAAGCGGGAGAGGTAGGCACGAGCGTTCATATCCCGACCACCCATGCGGAACGTTTCGAGTCCACCCGAAACGACTTGATAGACTGTCTTGGCAGGGTCTATATCTTTGTGGGTCTGGTCCACATAAGCGATCTTCACGGTCTCGCCCACTTCGAAAGTTCCTTTGTCGCAAGCCTCCTGTCCCATAATCAGTTTGAACAGCGTGGTTTTTCCGGCTCCATTCGGTCCTATCACACCCACGATGCCATTGGGAGGCAATACGAAATCGAGATTATCGAAAAGCAATTTGTCACCGAAAGCCTTAGCGACTCCGTGAGCCTCGATAACCTTGTTACCGAGACGAGGCCCGTTGGGAATAAAGATTTCGAGTTTTTCCTCTCGTTCCTTTTGGTCTTCATTCAATAGCTTATCGTACGAGTTCAAGCGAGCTTTACCTTTCGACTGTCGGGCTTTGGGAGCCATACGAACCCATTCCAACTCCCGTTCGAGAGTCTTACGCCGCTTGCTCGCCTGTTTCTCCTCCATCTCCATACGTTTGGTCTTCTGTTCCAGCCACGAGGTATAATTTCCCTGCCAGGGAATACCTTCGCCCCGATCGAGTTCGAGAATCCACCCGGCCACGTGGTCGAGGAAATAACGGTCGTGGGTAATGGCAATAACCGTACCGGGATATTGCTGCAAATGCTGTTCCAACCAATCGATCGACTCGGCATCGAGGTGGTTGGTAGGTTCGTCGAGTAACAAAATATCAGGCTGTTGCAACAGCAGACGGCACAATGCCACCCGACGACGCTCTCCTCCCGAAAGGAATTTTACGAGTTGATCCTCAGGCGGACAGCGAAGCGCATCCATCGCCCGTTCCAATTTGTTGTCTATGTTCCACGCATCGGAGGCATCAATGTGGTCTTGCAATTCGGCTTGACGAGCGATCAAAGCCTCCATCTTGTCCGGGTCTTCGAGTACGTCGGGATCACCGAACGACTCGTTTACCTTTTCATATTCTGCCAGTAAGTCGAGAATAGGTTGCACCCCTTCTTGTACGATCTCTTTTACTGTTTTTTCAGGGTCGAGTTTGGGCTCTTGTTCGAGATACCCCACCGAATACCCCGGCGAGAATACCACTTCGCCCTGATACGATTTCTCCACTCCGGCAATAATCTTCAACAACGTAGACTTACCCGAACCGTTGAGACCGATAATACCAATTTTCGCCCCGTAAAAAAACGAGAGATAAATATCTTTGAGCACTTGTTTATGCGGAGGGAACATCTTGCTCACCCCCACCATCGAGAATATGATTTTTTTATCGTCTGCCATATAAAAAAGATAGAATTAAAGAGTAAAACTTATTTTTTCAAGGGAGTCGCTTTCACGCGATAATCGCAGCGTACTTTCCCTTTAATGATATTGGTCAACTTCGATTTTATCAATTGCTTGCGAATGGGAGAAATTCGATCGATAAAGACCTTCCCTTCCAAATGGTCGTATTCGTGTTGAACCACTCGTGCGAGATATCCCTCGATAACCTCGTCGTGAGGTTGAAAATTCTCATCGAGCCATTTCAATCGGATTTTCTCGATACGGGGAACCGGTTCGTGAATACCGGGCAGACTGAGACAGCCCTCCTCTCGGGTCTCCTTCGACCCGTCCTCCAATACTTCGAGAACCGGATTTATCAAGGTCAGCTTCACATCGGCACATTCGGGGAAATACTCGGCCATAGGATTTACGTCGATAACGATCAATCGGATAGAAAGTCCTATCTGCGGAGCTGCCAACCCGATACCTTCGGTAGCATACATCGTCTCATACATATTTTCAATCAGCTCTTTCAGCTGAGGGTAAGAAGCATCGATCTCTTCGGTCTCCTTACGAATTACGGGATGCCCGTAAAGATAAACAGGTAGTACCATATCTTATTGTTTTTTACTTTCCAAATAATCCCTCAGAATTATCGTCGCGCTTATCTCATCGACCAGCTCCTTATTTCGCCGAGCCATTTTAGACAAGCCACCGTCGATCATCGCCCGATGAGCCAAAACCGAAGTGAACCGCTCGTCAAAAAACTCTATCGGCACATTGGGAAAAAGTTTTCTGAACCGATTGACAAAAGGGGTTATATAGCGCATACTCTCGGACGGCTGGTTATTCATCTGCCGTGGCAGCCCCACGACGACCCGTTCGACCGACTCTCGCTGCATATACTGCGTGAGAAAATCGATCAACTGCGACGATGCCACGGTTGTCAATCCGTTTGCTATAATTTGCAACGGATCAGTCACCGCTATGCCCGTACGCTTTTTTCCGTAATCTATTGAAAGAATCCTTGCCATATTAGAGTACAAAGATACGTATAAGCGGGAGCAGAGCAAAACAAAGCTCGTTTTAATTTTATTCGGCCGAGCGGAAGTATCTTCGAGTTTCAACTCAAAGATAGCAAAAGGTGAGTGCAGAGGTCAAATAAATTTGGCGATGCACTCACTTATGCGTATATTTGAACCATATTTTATTCCACACCACCAATAACAAAAAAATAAGGATTCGTTACGGCTTCTTACGAGTGAATGTGCATTGAACCGATCATATTAACATAACACATGATAAGATGAACAAATTTTCTGTCATTTTCAAATTATCCTTCATCAACACTATCTTTTTTTATCTACCCGTTCTCGCAAACAATTCTCCCGTAGATTACGTAAATACTCTCGTAGGGACCCAATCGAAATTCGAACTATCCACCGGAAATACCTATCCAGCTATTGCAATGCCGTGGGGTATGAACTTCTGGACTCCGCAAACCGGAGATATGGGCGACGGTTGGACATATACATACAATGCCGACAAAATAAAAGGGTTCAAACAGACCCACCAACCCAGTCCCTGGATGAACGATTACGGGCAATTCGCCCTTATGCCGGTAACCGGAGGAGTCGTGTTCGAACAGAACCAACGTGCCAGTTGGTTTTCCCACAAAGCCGAGATAGCTAAACCTTACTATTATAAAGTATATTTGGCCGACCATGATGTCACCACAGAAATGACGGTAACGGAACGAGCCTCTTTATTCCGTTTCACATTTCCCGAGGAGCAAAATTCGTATGTTATCGTCGACGCTTTCGACAAGGGCTCTTATATAAAAATCATACCCGAAGAGAATAAAATCATCGGATATTCCACCCGGAATTCGGGGGGTGTTCCCGAAAATTTCAAGAACTATTTTATCATTGCTTTCGACAAACCGTTTCAATTCACTGCCGTGGCCCTCGATAATGCCATCAAGACCAATCAAACCGAAATCGAAGGGAACCATGCAGGCGGTATTATCGGTTTCTCCACACACAAAGGAGAACAAATACACGCACGAGTAGCCTCGTCTTTCATCAGTTTCGAGCAGGCGGAATTGAATTTGCAGGAACTCGGCGATGGAGATTTCAACCGTTTAACAAAAGAAGGAAAGAACCGTTGGAACGAAATATTATCCAAAATTGAAATTGAAGACAACGACATTGACAATTTGCGTACGTTTTATTCCTGTTTATACCGGTCGGTTCTTTTTCCACGAGCATTTTACGAAATAAATGCCGAAGGTGAAACCATTCATTACAGCCCTTACAATGGACAAATATTACCCGGTTACCTATTTACCGACACCGGATTCTGGGATACCTTCCGCTCTCTATTCCCGCTGTTAAATCTAATATATCCCTCGATGAACGAAAAAATGCAAGAGGGATTAGTCAACGCTTACAAAGAAAGTGGATTTTTACCCGAATGGGCCAGCCCGGGACATCGGGATTGTATGGTTGGAAACAACTCGGCCTCGGTTGTCGCCGATGCCTATATCAAAGGCTTGCAAGGCTATGACATAGAACTGTTATGGGAGGCTTTGAAACACGGAGCGAACAGCCACTTGAAAGGCACGGCATCGGGAAGAGTCGCTTTCGAAGCGTACAACCGGTTGGGATATGTACCCAACAATATCGGTGTGGGGCAAAACGTCGCTCGCACATTGGAATATGCCTATAACGACTGGTGCATTTATACCCTCGGTAAGAAATTGGGAAAACCCGATAGCGAAATAGAGATTTATAAACAGCGAAGCCTAAACTATAAAAATGTATACAACCCGTCGGAAAAACTCATGGTCGGAAAAGACGATCGGGGAAAATTCAATCCTCGTTTCAGTGCCACGGATTGGAGCGGCGATTTTTGCGAAGGGAACAGTTGGCATTGGAGTTTTTGCGTGTTCCACGACCCGCAAGGACTCATAGACTTGATGGGGGGCAACGAAGCATTCAACCACATGATGGACTCGGTTTTCGTCATACCCAGCTACTTAGGAATCAAAAGCCGGGGAGTCATACATGAAATGAGGGAAATGCAAGTAATGAACATGGGGCAATATGCCCACGGCAATCAGCCCATACAACACATGGTATATCTGTATAACTACTCGGGGGAACCGTGGAAAGCGCAACATCGGGTGAGGGATATCATGGAAAAACTCTATTCCGCCACTCCCGATGGATATTGTGGTGACGAAGACAACGGACAAACCTCGGCTTGGTACATATTCTCGGCTCTCGGATTCTATCCTGTCTGTCCCGGAACAGACCAATATATTATCGGGACTCCGTTATTCAAGGAAGCGAAGCTACATCTGGAAAACGGGAAGTGCCTGACCATCGAAGCCAAAAACAATAGCGCAACAAACAAATATATTCGTTCGATAAAACTCAACGGAAAGAACCACACACTCAATTATTTCAAGCACAACGTCTTGGTAGAAGGCGGGAAAATACAATTCCTCATGGACAACGAACCCAATTTGAAACGAGGCTCAACCAAAGAAGCTGCGCCTTATTCTTTCTCTTTGGCAAATGAATAAAATGTAGTACTTTTGGAAATACAAATCAATATCATATATGAACTGTAAGAATAGCATAGGTATCCTATCCGTAATAATCATACTGTTATGTGGTTGTCAACCCGATAAAAAAACTACATTTACCGCAGCCTCCTATAACCTGAGAAACGCAAACAGCGCCGATTCGTTACAAGGAGACGGTTGGGGGAATAGATGCCCCATCATAGCTGGATTGGTACAGTTTCATGAATTCGATATTTTTGGGACACAAGAAGGGCTCAGGCATCAATTAGACTCTTTGAAAACGAGTCTCCCGAAATATGATTACATAGGCGTGGGGCGTAATGATGGAAAAAAGGAAGGCGAACATGCAGCCATTTTTTACCGAATCGATAAATTCGAATTGTTGGAACACGGAGACTTTTGGCTATCGGAGACTCCCGAAAAACCGAGCGTCGGCTGGGATGCGGTTTTACCGAGAATCTGCACTTGGGGACATTTCAAATACAAAGATACCGGATTTGAATTTCTCTTTTTCAATCTCCACATGGACCATATAGGGAAACAAGCCCGGGTAGAAAGCGCTTTGCTCGTACAACAAAAAATGAAAGAAATAGGCGAAAATCTACCGGCTATACTCACCGGAGATTTCAATGTAGACCAGACTCATCGCTCCTACCTCGCTTTAACAGAAAGTGGAATACTCTGCGACGCATTCGAAGTAGCCGACTTGCGTTATGCGACCAACGGCACATTCAACGGTTTCGACTCTGACAACTACACCGAAAGCCGAATCGACCATGTGTTTGTAACGCCTACATTCCATATTCTGAAATACGGCGTTCTCACCGACAGCTATCGTCGTATGAAAGAAGGCAATCAAAAAGCCTCGGTAAAAGATTGTCCCGAAGAAATCTCAATCAGAAGTTACGAATCTCGCATACCGTCCGACCATTTCCCTGTAATGGTCAAGTTGGAAGTATGTGATAAAAACTAAAACGATATACGTCGATTTCCCAATTATAACTGATACACATTTTTATTTATTAACCATACATACAGTATATTTTTTTATGAAATCTATTGCAAAAGTAAGTTGCTTATGTCTGGCTCTCGGATATGGATTCTCCTATACCCATGCCGCCACAGCTCGTGTAGCGACAGCACAGCAAGACAACACCCGGGTACAATACACAAGCAACCGTCCGCAAGAACGCTTGTTCGTATCCAACGCCGTAGAAGAACAAATCAAACGAGTAAAATCCTTATTGACAAATGCCCGGCTGGCTTGGATGTTTGAGAACTGTTTCCCGAACACACTCGATACGACCGTACATTTCGATGGGGACGACGATACTTTCGTATATACCGGTGATATACACGCCATGTGGTTGCGCGACTCAGGAGCTCAAGTATGGCCCTACGTGCAATTGGCTAACCAAGACCCTCGATTAAAGAAAATGTTGGCAGGGGTCATCAACCGCCAATTCAAATGTATCAATATCGATCCATACGCAAACGCATTTAACATGGGTCCTACCGGAGGGGAATGGATGTCCGACATGACAGATATGAAACCCGAACTGCACGAGCGCAAATGGGAAATAGACTCGCTGTGTTATCCCATTAGGTTAGCCTATCAATATTGGAAAGTTACCGGTGATACCAGTGTATTTGGTGAAGAATGGATACAAGCCATTACGAATGTACTGCGAACTTTCAAAGAACAGCAACGGAAAGAAGGCAATGGCCCCTACAAATTCCAACGTAAAACAGAGAGAGCTCTCGATACAATGACTAATAATGGATTAGGGAATCCGGTAAAACCCGTCGGACTGATAATCTCTGCGTTCCGTCCCTCCGACGATGCCACGACATTCCAATTTCTCGTTCCTTCAAATTTCTTTGCCGTAACTTCATTGAGAAAATCTGCTGAAATCCTGCGGAAGGTAAATCACAACGAGAAACTGGCGAAAGAATGTTCCGATCTGGCCCAAGAGGTAGAAACCGCCCTGCAAAAGTATGCGGTTTATAATCACCCGAAATACGGTAAAATATATGCCTTCGAAGTCGATGGATTCGGGAACCAACTGCTGATGGACGATGCCAATGTTCCCAGCCTGCTGGCAATGCCCTATTTGGGTGATGTGGACATAAACGATCCTATTTATCAAAACACCCGCAAATTCGTATGGAGCGAAGATAACCCCTATTTCTTCAAAGGCAGTGCCGGCGAAGGCATAGGAGGCCCCCACATCGGTTATGATATGGTATGGCCTATGAGTATTATGATGAAGGCATTTACCAGTCAAAACGATCAAGAAATAAAAGAGTGCATAGAAATGTTGATGAAAACGGATGCCGGAACAGGATTTATGCACGAATCGTTCCATAAAAATTTCACTCGGGCTTGGTTCGCTTGGCAAAATACACTTTTCGGCGAATTAATTCTGAAACTGGTAAATGAAGGGAAAGTAGACTTATTGAATAGCATCGATATTCAATAAAAATAAAACGCAAAAGAAATAAAAATGCCCCTGTAATACAGGGGCATTTTTATTTCTTTTCTTTAAAACAGCAGCCCAAATATTAAAATAGCATAAAATAAGAATGATTTTTTCAGAAAACATGTTGTAAAACATATAAAAGCAGTATATTTGCACTGTGTTTTTCATGGTATTAGATTTAAGGTTAAGAAGATTGGTTGTCGGGAGACAATCAATTTTTTTTATTTTTACTCTCATAGTAAAATCATCGATATAATCAAAAGATGCCCCGACGACCGTAACAAGCAATCATTTCCATCTTATTTATCGAAGAGTAATATATACCGGAGCCCCTGTCAGGCGTGGCTCTATAACTCCATTCGACACCTCTACAATATCGGTCCGACCATATAAATCGGTTGTGACCAATCGGGGAGAAACATCTCCCACCGCTATCTTTATTGAATGAGGCACTATCTTATCGGGACTTTCCATCACTCCCGGAGCCGTCCAAGCAACCAACTTTTCATTGCCGTTCTTGTCGATAAAACGGAGTACGAAATCCCTCTTGTTCTCTGTCTTCATTCGGCAATCCAACTTGTATCCGCTTAACTCTTTCACAAAGGTTTTACAAGCATTATAGGCGGGAGTCATATTTCCTGCACGGTATAAAGCAAATCCCTCTTTTCCACCCCATTCATACCAAATGGTTACAGGCAACCCCTCTAATAAATCAACAAGGTATTGCCGAATCACGTGCCACGCTTGATATTCATACGCAAGAGAAGGATCGCCCCCTGCATATCCCTCGGCCTTTCCCAAAGGGAAACCCCGCTCCGAATTTATCCAAAGACGTCCGGTATCTCCACCGGCTTTCTTCATTAAATTGCGAGTATGAAAATACGCCTCCATGTAATCCTCCGGGGCTTTCACGCCATAAGGATGCACCGACCATATATCCCAATGGATATCCAACATACCATCTGCAAAACAATAGGACATCCATTTATAAGACTCAGACCACATGTTCGAAACCGAACCCGCCAAAATCACACAATCGGGATTGGCCTTTTTCATGGCCGGCACGGCAGCCCGTACCAAATCTGTATATTCCCGGGCATACTGAGGGGAGTTGCCGACTTTCCCATGACGACCCCAAAATGTCATCGTATTCGGTTCGTTCCATATTTCCCATATAATATTTCGCCCTTTATAGTGTTTTACCAACTCAGCTGCAAAATCAGCATAAGCCGAACGAGCCGGTTCGTCTTTCACATGCCCGTACAGTTTATTACTAAAAGCCATACAGCCAATAATTTTCAAACCTCTCTTCTCACAATCGTTTACAAAACGATCATACTGACTAAAATCATAAACACCTTTTTCTCGTTCGATAGATTCCCAAATAAAACCTCGTCTTACCCACTTCATACCTAATTCCTGTACACGATCTAAATCTTCCGGGCCATCGGTATCGCCTTTCAACTGAACTCCCATATTATAAGGAATTGTTCCATCGGGAATAATCTTCGACAAAGCAAAAGAAGGGAAAACCGAAAACGATAACAAGCCTAAAAAAGCTAAATTCTTCAAGAGTTTCACATTCATAACTAAACCAATTTTCATGATATTACTATATACATAAAGACGATAAAAGAAAAAATCTTTACCCACCTCAAACCAAAATATTTAGAGACGGTCTCTATTTTTTATTCATAGATAGCCTACCGCCATCATACCGGGAAAGATACAGAGTTTTTAAATTTATCCCCGACAAAACAAAAAAAGCCTGTAAGAATTCTTACAGGCTTTGTGCGGACGACGGGACTCGAACCCACACGTCGCAAGACACTAGATCCTAAGTCTAGCGCGGCTACCAATTACGCCACGTCCGCAAACGACGGTGCAAATATACGAGAAGTTTACAAACTATACAATTATTAAGACACAAAGTTTATCGGGTGAAAAACAAATCTTTCATCAAGAGCCTGTTATGTAAGAGATTGCCCGATCGAGTATGGTATCGTGACCTTTCGATGCCTGTTCGGAATCCATATCCATCTTAAAACCCTCGGTCGGCTCAACACCGAACTCTGTATGTTGCCGTTCTATATCATATATCGGGGAAGCCGAAAACCGAATGCTCCAACCGTTAGGAAGTTCCGACGAAAAAGGCAATCCACTACCGCCCCCCGTACAATCGCCTATGACAATAACATTTGGCAGAGCTTTCATCACCGATACAAAATTATTCCCCGCACTAAATGTACCTCGATTGGCCAATACAACGACCGGCTTTTGATAACGAATCCGGCTCGACGGAGAATATTCTATTGGATAAAGCTCAGAGAAGGCCTGATGCCCGAAGTGGTATAAA
>OGQL01001134.1_pt1 | contig 20553 bp, 19 predicted proteins | sample 1553211 | NCBI WGS metagenome assembly OGQL01 (sample SAMEA2579942, study PRJEB22360) | human gut metagenome
ACCATGGAGTGGCTGGGATGGATCGCAGAGGGCGGCTGGTATGGCGATGAGCCGCATGCTCTTTCTGCCATGCCCACTTTCTGGCAGGATGCCCCGGTGGGCGGCGAGTTCACCAGCAGCCTTTCCATGCGGGATATGCTGAGGAAGGAGCTTCCCCGCACGCTGCACCTGTTGGAGGCATCGCACATGAGTTTTATCGGCCCCAAAACGGCATCGATCAAGTATGCGAAAGGATATAATGCCGTGCTGAAGCAGCTGGGCTATCGGCTCCGGGTAACAGAGTTGAAGCTGACTCCCTGTGCAGACGGCGTTTGCGCAGAGCTGACTGTGGCAAACGAGGGCGCGGCACCATTCTACTGGGAGTGGCCCGTGAATCTTTATGTGGAGGATGCAGCAGGCAGCACGTTGTACACGGCGCGTCTGCCGCTGTCCCTGCCAAAGCTGATGCCGGGGGATAGCCAAAAAGCATCGGTCAAACTGGAAGGGGCGGACGCACAGGAACTGCTCAGCGGAGGGTGGAAGCGTCGCAGCCCAAAACATCTGACCATTGGCATCGTGGACCCAATGACAGGCCGTGATGCAGTACGGTTTGCCATGAAGGCGGAGCAGAAAAACGGAAGAACGACGTTGCTGTAGGCTGCCGCGCAAAAAATAGAATTTCATAAGACCTGGTTCTGGTGGAATGCTCCCGGACGGCCCGGCCAGGCGGGGCTTTGTAAAAACCATGCCCGAGGCCGGTCTGCTGTAGATCATACCCCACAAGGAGGTCTGTTTCATGAATCTGACTCTGCGAAAGGATGCCGATGCCATCATCGCATCCAGCCTGAACGCCGTCCTGCCGGACGAAGCTGTCCGCCGCGCGCTGAAAGCCTTTGCGCCCAAGGGCGGCAGGGTGGTGCTGGTCGCAGCGGGCAAGGCCGCATGGCAGATGGCACACGCGGCGGTGGAAGCGCTGGACCGTGTGGACGGCGGCGTGGTCGTGACCAAATACAAGCACGTCAGGGGCGAGATCCTGGGCGTAAATTGTTATGAAGCGGGCCATCCGGTGCCGGACGAGAACAGCTTTGCGGCTACCGAAAAGGCATTGGAGCTGGTGCAGGGGCTGACAGCGGAGGATACCGTGCTGTTTCTGCTCTCCGGCGGAGGAAGTGCATTGTTTGAGAAGCCGCTGCTCCCCGGTGCAGAATTGCAGGACATCACCGGCCAGCTTCTTGCCAGCGGTGCCGACATCGTGGAGATGAACACCATCCGCAAACGGCTTTCGGGCGTCAAGGGCGGGCGGTTCGCGCAGGCATGCGCCCCGGCTCAGGTGTTCAGCATCGTGCTGAGCGATATTCTGGGCGACCCGCTGGATATGATCGCCAGCGGCCCGGCGGTGCCGGACACCTCTACCTGCGCACAGGCGCTTGCCATTGCGGAGAAGTATCACCTGAAGCTCTCGGAACAGGCAAAAGCTCTTCTGGCGCAGGAAACGCCCAAGATGCTGGACAATGTGACGACCCGGATCACCGGCAGTGTGCGGGAGCTTTGCACCGCCGCCGCTGCCGCCTGCCGGGAGCTTGGCTATGAGCCCGTCCTGCTGACCGATCAGCTCTGCTGTGAAGCCCGGGAGGCGGGCAGCTTCCTTGGCTCCATCGTCCGGACCCACGCGGGGCAGGGAAAAAAGCTGGCCTACATCGCAGGCGGCGAGACGGTCGTCCACCTGACCGGCAAGGGCCTCGGCGGACGGAATCAGGAGCTTGCCCTTGCAGCGGCTCTGGCGGTGGCCGGGCTGGATGCAGCAGTGTTCTCGGTGGGCAGTGACGGCACCGACGGCCCCACCGATGCTGCCGGCGGCTATGTGGATGGTGACACCCTCTCCGCACTGACCGCCAAGGGCTGGAATGTGTTCGACACCCTGCAGAACAACGACGCCTACCATGCACTGAAAGCTGTGGACGGCCTGATCATCACCGGCGCTACTGGCACGAATGTCAATGATGCTGCCGTGGCGCTGGTGGGGGAGAAGTAAGAATGTGATTCTGGTATGAAAGAGGGGATGGCTCTCATGTACGTTGATTGGGAATACTACAAAATTTTCTATTATGTGGCGAAGTATCAGAACTTTACGAAAGCGGCGCGGGTGCTGGGCAACAACCAGCCCAACATCACCCACTCGATGAACCGGCTGGAAAGCCAGCTGAACTGTGTGCTCTTTACCCGCTCCAACCGGGGCGTCACCCTGACGCCGGAGGGCGAGATGCTCTACTCCCGCATCGCTTCGGCGGCGGTGCAGATACAGGACGCGGAGGAAGAGCTGAGCGCCAGCGCCACCCTCGAGCACGGCTCCATCAGCATCAGCGCGACGGAGACGGCGCTGAACATCTATCTGGCCGAGAAGCTGCGGACGTTCCACACCGAGTATCCCGGCATCCGGCTGCGCATCTCGAACCACTCCACGCCCCAGGCAGTGCAGGCTGTGAGGAACGGAGAAGTGGATTTTGCCGTCATCTCCACCCCGGCAGAAGTAGAACAGAGCCTGAAGATGGTGGAACTGAGACCGTTTTATGAGGTGCTGGTGGGCGGAAAGACCTTCACTGCACTGGCCAGCCGGCGCCTGACGCTGAAGGAACTGAGCTGCTATCCGCTCATCTCTCTCAGCGATGAGAGCATGACCCGGAACTTCTACCGGCAGTTCTTCCTCGACCACGACGCCGTGCTCCGGCCCGACACCGAGGCCGCCACCACCGACCAGATGCTCACGCTGGTGAAAAGTGAGCTGGGCCTTGCCTTCGTGCCGGAACCAATGGCAAAAGAGCTTCTGGCCCGCGGCGAGATTGTCGAACTGCATCTGCAGGAGATCATTCCCTCCCGCTCTATCTGCCTCATCTACGACCATCACCGCCCGCTGAACACGGCGGCCCGGAAGTTCCAGCAGATGCTGACAAAAGCGGAGCCGGGCCATCCGGCAGCGCCGAAGCAGGCGGAGAACGTCTCTTTCATATCCCAATAAAATACCGCCGATAGGATTTGTCGTTGTCCCATACCGGAAAGCCGCGGCCTACAGAGGCCCGGGCCTCATCGAATTCATCTGGCGCAAAAAGGCCAAAGGGAAGGAAAAACAGAATGATAGACAAAATGCTCGTGCGCGGGGCAAAGGTACACAACCTGAAAAACATCGACGTGGACATCCCGCTGAACAAGATCGTGGGCATTGCGGGCGTGTCGGGGTCGGGTAAATCCTCGCTGGCGCTGGGGGTGCTGTATGCCGAAGGCTCCCGCCGGTATCTGGAGGCGCTGTCCACCTATACCCGCCGCCGGATGACCCAGGCTTCGAAAGCCTCGGTGGAAGAGGTGCTGTATGTCCCGGCGGCGCTGGCGCTGCACCAGAGGCCGGGCGTACCGGGCATCCGCAGCACCTTCGGCACCGGCACGGAGCTTTTGAACAGCCTGCGGCTCATGTACTCCCGCCTCGCAAGCCACCGCTGCCCGAACGGGCATTACATCCCGCCGACGCTGGCTGTTGCGGCGGGCAGGGAGCTGGTCTGCCCGGAGTGCGGTGCGCATTTCTATGCGCCGTCGGCGGAGGAGCTGGCTTTCAACTCTCAAGGTGCCTGCCAGAAGTGCGGCGGCACAGGCAGCGTCCGGACGGTGGACATGGCGTCGCTGGTGCCGGACGACTCGCTGACCATTGACGGCGGCGCAGTGGCCCCGTGGAACAGCCTGATGTGGTCGCTGATGACAGACGTCTGCCGGGAGATGGGCGTGAGGACGGATGTGCCGTTCCGCGACCTGACCGAACAGGAAAAGGACATCGTCTACCACGGTCCGGCAGAGAAAAAGCATATCTTCTACCACGCCAGGAACTCGAATCAGGCCGGCGAGCTGGACTTTACCTATTACAACGCCGTCTACACCGTAGAAAATGCTCTTGCAAAGGTCAAGGATGACAAGGGCATGAAGCGGGTGGAAAAGTTCCTGCGGGAAGATGTCTGCCCCGAGTGTCACGGCTCACGGCTCTCAGCGGCGGCGCGTGCGCCGAAGCTGCGGGGCATCTCGCTGGATGAAGCCTGCCAGATGACGCTGGAAGCCCTTGTGGAGTGGGTGAAGGGGGTGCCGGGCAGCCTGCCGGAAGAGATGCGCCCGATGGCGGAGAGCATCTGCGAGGCATTCGAAAGTACCGCCAAGCGGCTGATGGATTTAGGTCTGGGCTATCTGACGCTTGACCGCTCGGCCTCGACCCTTTCCACCGGTGAGCGCCAGCGGATGCAGCTGGCCCGGGCCGTCCGCAACCGCACCACCGGCGTGCTCTATGTGCTGGATGAGCCGTCCATCGGCCTGCATCCGTCGAACATCGTGGGCCTGACCGGCGTGATGCACGACCTCGTGGCCGATGGCAACTCGGTCATTCTGGTGGACCACGACACCCAGATCCTGAAAGAGGCCGACTGGGTGATCGAGATGGGGCCGGAAGCGGGAGCTAAAGGTGGACATATCATTGCCGAGGGGACGATAGATGATCTGGAGGCAAAGCCGGAGTCCCAGATCGGGCCGTTCCTCTCCGGAAAAGCTGAGACAAAGCTGCGCCGGTGTGCCGGGACGGGGGAGATGTTCGCAGAGGGGGGGATCCATCTCTCCACCGGCAGCATCCACACGGTCAAGCCTTTGGAGCTGGACATTCCCAAGGGGCGGCTCACCGTGGTAACGGGCGTGTCCGGCTCCGGCAAAACGACGATGGTGCTGGAAAGCCTCGTGCCGGCGCTGGAAGCAAAGATAAACGGCAGCGCCCTCCCGGCACATATCCGGGAGATTCGCGCCGAGGGCATCGCGCACGTCAAGCTCATCGACGCGACGCCCATCGGCATCAATGTGCGCTCTACCGTGGCGACCTACGCGGGCGTCCACGACGAGCTGCGGAAGCTCTATGCCAGATCTCCGGACGCCAGGCAAAAGGGCTTCAAAGCCAGCGATTTTTCCTACAACACGGGCAGTCTGCGCTGCCCCGGCTGCGACGGCACCGGTGAGGTGAGCCTGGACGTGCAGTTCCTGCCGGATGTGAACATCGTCTGCCCCGACTGCCGGGGTTCCCGCTACGCGCGGGCGGCTTACGGCGTGAAGCTGATGAACAAGGCGGAGCAGGCCGTCTCCCTGCCGGAACTGATGGAGATGGACGTCAACTCCGCCCTTGCGTTCTGCGGCGGGATGAAGACAGTGAGCCAGCGCCTGCAGACATTGCAGCAGCTGGGTCTGGGCTACCTGACGCTGGGCGAAGAGACGCCCAGCCTCTCCGGCGGCGAGGCCCAGCGCCTCAAGCTGGCCAGCGAGATCGGCCGCACCCAGACCGACTCGGTGTTCGTTTTCGATGAGCCCAGCATCGGCCTCCACCCGCTGGACGTGCAGGTGCTGCTGCGGGTGTTCCAAGCCCTGCTGGACAACGGCGCAACGGTCGTTGTCATTGAGCACGACCTCGACGTCATCCGCAACGCGGACTATGTCATCGACATGGGGCCGGGCGGCGGCGAGAGCGGCGGCCGCGTCGTGGCAACAGGCACGCCGGAGGAGATCCAGGAAGATCCGGAGAGTATTACCGGAAGATATTTATAACAAAAAGGGGGCAGATGCTGCATGACACCTGCCCCCTTCGTCGATATTCTTATTTGCTTTCCGGGACACCGCGCAGTTCGGCACGGAAGCGCTTGGGAACATCTTCTTCCCGGATATTTTTGACGAGATCCGGAAGCTTTGCGGTTTCGCCTACGGGATAGACCATGATGCACTTCCGATGCTTTGCTGACGATCAAAACAAAAAGTTAATTCTCGGAAGAAATATCCTGACCGAAATATTTTTCGCCCAGCTCCTTGAGGGTGCCGTCAGCGCGCAGCTCGTCGATGGCGCTGTTGAGGGCGTCGAGGAAGGAAGAATCATCGCTCTTGACGATAGGGATCGCAACGTGAGAAGCATCTTCGGTCTGGGCGACCAGCTTGAAGTCGGCGTCCGGATGGACGTTCAGGTAGTCGTAGAAGGAGACGTTGGCGTTCAGGGTGGCGTCAATGCGACCGGCGGTCAGCAGCTGGATGGTCTCTTCCAGCGTGTCGATGCCCTGCACGGTCGCGCCGTAGCTCTCGGCCAGCTCCATGTAGGTGGAAGCGAGGCTGTTGGCCGTGGTCTTGCCGGCGAGGTCCTCGAAGCTCTTGATGTCCTCGTTATCCTTGCGGACGGCGAGGGCGGTGTGGATGTAGCCGTAGGGAGTGGTGAAGTCGTAGGTCTTGGCGCGCTCTTCGGTGACTTCGACGCCGTTGCAGACGAGGTCGTAGCGGCCTGCATCCAGACCGGCGAACAGGCTGTCCCAGTCGCTCTCGACGTACTCGGGCTCGACGCCCAGCTTCTCGGCAATGGCGCGGGAGACTTCGACGTCGTAGCCCACGAGGGTGTCGCTCTCATCGTGGAAGCTCCAGGGCTGCCATGCACCTTCCAGCGCGATGACCAGCTTGCCGTTGGACTGGATGGTCTCCAGTTTGTTGGCAGCAGCAGCGGAAGCAGAAGCTGCGGTGCTGGAAGCAGTGGAGGAAGAAGTGTTGGAAGAGCAGCCGGCCAGCGAGAGAACACCGGCAGCGGCCATGACGCTCATGAGAGAAATAAAGGTTCTGCGTTTCATAGTTGATGATCCTTTCTGTAGTAAAACAAACTTGGGAAAAGCAGGAGAAGGCTCTCCCTTTGGGAGAGCTGGCGCGTGAGCGCCTGAGAGGGCAAGGACGCTGATGTAGAAGCATAAGTGCCGCGATAGTATCGCTCTGACAAAGAGCCTGCATATCGCTGTGCGGTAACTCTGTCACAGGCGGCTTGCCCTCTCCGTCATTGCTTTGCAATGCCACCTCTCCCAAAGGGAGAGGCTTTAGGCTTCCGCATGGAAGATTTTCTGCAAAAACTCACGGGTCCTTGTCTCTTTGGGATGGGCGAAGAACTCCTGCGAGGGTGCTTCCTCGACCACGACGCCGTTTTCCATAAAGACGGTGCGGGACGAGACGTTGCGGGCAAAGCCCATCTCGTGGGTGACGACCAGCATGGTCATGCCCTCCTGTGCCAGCTGCCGCATGACGGCCAGCACCTCGCCGGTCAATTCCGGGTCGAGGGCGCTGGTGGGCTCGTCGAAATAGATGATCTCGGGGCCGGAGGCAAGAGCGCGGGCGATGGCCACGCGCTGCTGCTGACCGCCCGACAGCTGACGGGGGTAGTAGTCGGCACGGTCGGCGAGGCCGACTTTTTCCAGCATCTTCATGCCGACGGCATCAGCCTCCGCTTTGGGCATCTTCCGGGCGACGATGAGGCCCTCGGTGACGTTCTGCAGGGCCGTCTTATTGCGGAAGAGGTTGTAGTTCTGGAAGACGAATGCCGTCTTGCGGCGCAGCCGTGCGATGCTGGCGCGGTCGGCGTGGGCGAGGTCGAATGTCTCACCGTCGAAGGTGAGCTGGCCTGCGTCCGCCGTCTCGAGGAAGTTGAGACAACGCAGCAGGGTGGTCTTGCCTGAGCCGGAAGGGCCGAGGATGGCCACGACGTCACCCTTTTCCACCGTCAAATCGACGCCGCGCAGCACGTCCAGACTGCTGGTCGGCTTGGGGACGCGGCCAAAGATGCCGGGATGGACGCCGGGCTTTGCGTAAGTATGGAAGGATTTGTGGACGCCGCGTATCTCTAACATTGCCATAACAGCCACACTCCTTTCTTACTGGAAGCCGTGGGCGTTGAGCTGACGCTCCAGCAGCCCTTGCAGCTTGGTGATGACGGTACAGAACAGCAGATACACCACGGCCACCTCACAGTAGATGGGCAGGAAGATGTAGGTGCGGGCGGCGACGCGCTGGCCGGCCATGAACAGCTCCGCTACCGTGATGTTGGAGGCCAGAGAGGTGTCCTTTATCATGCCGATGAGGGAGTTGGAGAGGGCGGGCACGGCGGTGCGCAGGGCCTGCGGCAGCACGATGCGGCGCATGATCTGCCACCAGCTCATGCCGACGCAGCAGCCGGCTTCCAGCTGGCCCTGCGGCACGCTCTCGAGTGCGCCGCGCATGGTCTCGGCGCAGTATGCACCCTCGTTGAAGGCGAAGGCGATGACTGCCGCCGGGAAAGCGTCCAGCATGATGCCCGCACTGGGCAGGCCGTAAAAGATGATGAAAAGCTGCACCAGCAGCGGCGTGCCGCGGATGACCCAGATGTAGAACCGGGCCAGCTGGCTCAGCACCGGCACTTTGGCGTACTGCACCAGCGCCACGGCCACCGCCAGCACCATCGCCAGGGTGAACGAGACGAGGGTGAGGGGGATGGTCATGGTGAGGCCCGCCGAGAGGATGCGGGGAAGAGCCTCCCAGAGCACGCTGACGGTGCGGTTGGATAAGAGTGTTTCCAGCATGGATACTCCTTTTTCAAAATTTGAATCAACAGACAGGACAAGTGGGTGGACATATTATATACCTTAAAGCAGGGTCAAAGTCAAGAGGAAAAAATGAAAATCCTACAAAACCTACCAGAATACTATAACATGATTTGGAAATGAACGCAAATGGTTTCGAAAAATTGCATGGTATAGACGAAATGGACGAAAAACAGGTGCTGACTTTGTGCAGAACGGCAGAGTAGTTGACGCGGCAGAAGCTTTCGGGTACAATAGAACTGTATAGACCTGTAAAGGTACAAACAGGCCGCACGCCCCGCCAGACGGGAGCGCGGCGGATACGGAGGACAAACGTGATGAAACGTATTGGTATTCTGGGCGCTGGCACCTGGGGCATGGCCCTTGCACGGATGCTGACTGTGAGCGGGAATGATGTGCTGGTGTGGTCGGCCATCGAGAAGGAGATCGACAGCCTTTCCACCACCCGCAAGCACCCCAACCTGCCGCAGATGAAGATCCCCGACGAGCTGCGGTTCACCAAGAGCATCGAGGAAGTCTGCAAAGACAAGGACATCCTGCTGTTCGCAGTGCCGTCGGTGTTCGTCCGCTCCACGGCGGCAAAGGCCCGGCCCTATGTGGCCGACGGCCAGATCATCGTGGACGTGGCAAAGGGCATCGAGCCCGACACCCTGTACACCATGACCGAGATCCTGGCCGATGAGCTGGGCAAGGAGGGCGGCCCGAAGGGCGTGCGCCTTGTGGCCCTGTCCGGCCCCACCCACGCCGAGGAAGTGGCCATCGACCTGCCCACCACCATCGTGTCGGCCAGCAAGGATATGGAGGCCGCTGCCTATGTGCAGGAGGTCTTCACCAACAATGTCATGCGCGTCTACACCAACGAGGACATCAAGGGTGTAGAGCTGAGCGGCGCCATGAAGAACGTCATCGCGCTGGGCGTCGGCATCTCCACCGGCCTCGGCTACGGCGATAATGCCCGCGCTGCCCTCATCACCCGCGGCATCGCCGAGATCGCCCGTCTGGGCGTGGCGATGGGCTGCAATGTCCACACCTTCGCAGGTCTGGCCGGCATCGGCGACCTCATCGTGACCGCCACCAGTATGCACAGCCGCAACAACCGCGCCGGTATCCTCATCGGCAAGGGCGAGACCCCGGAAAATGCCGTCAAGGAAGTCGGCATGGTGGTCGAGGGCATGAACGCCCTGCCCGCTGCGCTGGAACTGGCCGAGCGGTATCAGGTGGAAATGCCCATCGTCCAGACCGTCAACGCCATCGTCAACAAGGGCATGGGTGCGGCAGAGGCTGTCAAGTCCCTGATGGAGCGCGGCCTGAAGAACGAGCTGCCGCAGGGCTACGAAAAATAAACGAAAAGGGGCGGTATCATGCCTTCTACCTACGCACACCGCCGCTTTGGCGCGGATGTTCTGGCCCTGCTGCCGGACGGTCTGCGCGCGACGCTGGAACAGCACCGGGAGCTTTACGACATGGGTCTCCACGGGCCGGACCTGATGTTTTATTACAAGGCCCTGCAGTCGAACCCGGTGAACCGTCTGGGCAACACCATGCACGAGCAGAAGGGCGAGGTGTTTTTCACCCGCGCCCGCACCGTGGTGGAAAATGCAGCGGATAAAAGCGCCGCACTGGCTTATGTGCTGGGCTTTGTCTGCCACTTCGCGCTGGACAGCACCTGCCACCCTTATGTGGAGGCCTATGTCCGGGAGAGTGGTGTAGGCCACTGCGAGATCGAGACGGAGTTTGACAACGCCCTGATGAGGGAAGACGGCATCGACCCCATAAAGTTCTTCACAGCCAGCCACATCAAACCCAGCCGGGAGCGGGCTGAGGTCATCGCGCCCTTCTACGAGGGCGTCACGGTGGACGAGACGCTGGCGGCGATGAAGGGGATGATAACGGTGCATCATCTTTTGCAGGCGGCGAACCCCGTCAAGCGCTGGGTGGTGCTGACCGGGATGCGCGTCGCGGGCAAGTATGAGTTCATGCACGGCCTTGTGGCGAATCCGCAGCCGAACCCCAAATGCGTCCAGAGCAGCCAGAAGCTCGAAGAGCTGTATAAAACGGCTGTGCCGCTGGCGGTAAGGCTCATCGAAGAGTATGCAGAGAACAAGCCGCTTGGGGCGGAGTATCAGCATACATTTGGGGAGAACTGAGAGGAGCACCGGATGGAAAAGAGCGGCAAATTCCGCCTGACGAGCTTGGAGCGGAACTGGATCCTGTACGACGTGGGCAACTCGGCCTTTGTGCTGATGGTGGCCACCCTTATCCCCATTTTCTTCAACGCGCTGGCGGAAGCCGGGGGCCTGAGCTCGGTGGAGTATCTGGCTTACTGGGGCTATGCCAGCTCGGCTGTGACCGTCATCACGGCTGTTTTGAGCCCCATTTTGGGGACAGTGGCCGACACGAAGGGCTTCAAGAAGCCTATCTTCATACTCTGCGTCTTCGTGGGCATCGTGGGCTGCTGCGCCATGGGCGCGGCGTCGGCGTGGCTGCCGTTTCTGGTCATCTTCGTCATCGCGAAGGTGGGCTTTTCGGGCAGCCTGGTGTTCTACGACTCGATGCTCAGCGACGTGACCACTCCCGAGCGGATGGACGAGGTGTCCAGCCGGGGCTATGCGTGGGGATACATCGGCAGCTGCGTGCCCTTCGTGGTCTGTCTCGGCCTTGTGCTGGGGGCGGGGAGCATCGGCATCAGCCAGATGACGGCGCTGAACCTGGCACTCCTGCTGACGGCGGCGTGGTGGCTGCTCACGACCCTGCCGCTGCTGAAAAGTTATAAACAGCTCTACTATGTGGAGGTGGAAAAGCACGCTGTCCGGCAGAGTTTTGCCCGCATCGGCCATACCCTGCGGCATCTGCCGGAGGATAAGCAGGTGTTCTGGTTTTTGCTGGCGTTCTTCTGCTACATCGACGGCGTGTACACCATTATCGACATGGCGACGGCCTACGGCACGGCGCTGGGTCTGGACACCACCGGTCTTTTGCTGGCACTTCTTGTGACCCAGATCGTGGCGTTCCCGTCGGCCCTCATCTTTGGGCGGCTGTCGAACAAGTACCCCTCGGCCAAGCTCATCCCGGTGTGCATCGCGGCCTACGCGGGAATCGCGGTGTTTGCGTTTTTCCTGACCCGGCAGTGGCAGTTCTGGGTGCTGGCCGTCATCGTGGGCATGTTCCAGGGCGGCGTGCAGGCGCTCAGCCGCTCCCACTTTGCAAAGATCATCCCGCCGGAAAAGTCGGGCGAATACTTTGGCCTCTTCGACATCTGCGGCAAGGGCGCGTCCTTCCTTGGCACCATGATCGTCAGCGTGGGAAGCCAGCTCACCGGCAGCGCCAATGTGGGTGTCGGCTCCCTCATCGTGCTGTTCATCGTGGGATTCGTGCTGTTCAGGGTGTCCTGCCGTCAGGGTGAGACGGCATAACAAACGATCATAAAAATCGGAAACGGAGAGAGCTGTCCTGTACGGCTCTCTTTTTATTGTGTTTTTCAAAAATAGTGCCTATCAAAACGGCATAGTTGCGATGTGCAGCTTGCGGAGGGGGCTTGTGCATTCAAAACGCAGACTGTTGTATTTTGTATAAAACGCAGAAAAGCCGGGCGATTTTTTATGCAGAAAGCCGCCACAAAAATACTAAAACCTCTTGACAAATATAATGGGGGGGGGGTATAATGAATCAGAACAGAGGTTTGCCTTACGCCCGGAAGGAAGAAAATGCGAGCGGGGAAAGACCTCTAAAACAATGTGGAGGTTTTTAATTATGAGACTGGATATGATTTCCCGCCGCCGTTTCCTCAAGAGCGCTGGTGCTGCGGCTCTGGCTGTTGCCGCAGCAGGTGTGCTGGCAGGCTGTGATGGTAATAGCAGCAGTAAGGTCCCCGATACGGAAGTTCCGGATGTGCCTGGCACGACGAGCAAGAAGGTCAAAATTATCTTTGCCGATGTTGACAATGGCGGCGCAGGCGTTGGAAATGGCGGCGATTATTATGAGCATCCCGTTCTGAAGGATGCTACCGTCGTTGACCCCAAGAGCATTCCTGCGGACAAGATCCCGCAGGGCTATGAGCTGGCCGACACTACTCCGGTCAATATCATTGACAATGGTAACACGCTTTTGGCTATCGTTAAGGTGAAAAAGACGGTCGATACTTCGATCAATGTCAGAGTTACCTTGCAGCTCATCAACGGTACTGCTGCTGACAACCAGCGCGAGCTGGTTGTTAAGATGCCCGGTGATGCAGCATATATCTCTACGGACGACATCACTCTGCCTGAGGATTTGATTTGGGCACCCGGTATGGAAGGCGAAAAGCGTCCGATTGGCAGAGCTATCTTCCTGGTTAAGAAGGTTTGATTTCCGAATTTGCATCTCATAGAGCAACGAAAATTCCTTCAATAATCCCCGATACATGCAGAGAGGCTTCCCCTTCGAGGGGAGGCCTTTTTGCGTCCCGCGAGTTATGATTCACAAACCGTTCATTGTGTTTTGGCGGGCAGGATGATACAATAGAGAAAAATCCAGAAAACGCAAAGGAGCAAGACCATGAAACAATATCCCGGCTACACCCTCGTCAAGCGCGAGGACTGCCCCGAACAGCACGGGACGCTGACTGTGCTGACCCATGACGTCAGCGGGGCGGCTGTCCTGCTGGTGGAAAACGACGACGACAACAAGGCCTTCGGCATCGGCTTCGGCACCTTCCCCTCCGACGACACCGGCGTGTTCCACATCCTCGAGCACTCGGTGCTGGCAGGCAGCGAGAAGTACCCGGTGAAGTCGCCGTTTTTGCAGCTGCTCAAGAGCAGCATGGCGTCCTTCCTGAACGCCATGACCTTCCCGGACAAGACGGTGTATCCCTTCGCTACCCCCAACGAGACGGACTTCAAGAACCTGATGGACGTCTATCTCAACGCGGTGTTCTGCCCGCTGGCCATGGTGGACAAGGGCGTGTTCGAGCAGGAGGGCTGGCACCGGGACGAAGACGGCACGGTGAGCGGCGTCGTCTACAACGAGATGCAGGGGGCGCTGGCGACGCCGGACGCACAGCTGCAGAACGCTCTGAGCCGGGCAATGTTCCCGGATACGGCTTACGGCTTCGTCTCCGGCGGCGACCCGGCGTCCATTCCGGCGCTGACCTATGAGAAGTATGTGCGGGTCTACCGCCGCCACTACAGCGCCGACAACTGCTGCATCACCCTCTACGGCAAGATGGACATGGCCGAGAAGCTGGCCTTCCTCGACGAGCAGTATCTGAGCCGTATGCCCAAGAGCGCCAGCCGCCCCCGCCTGACGGTGCAGGACGAGCAGGTCGGTGCGAAGCGGAATATCCCGTACTATACCGAGAAGCCGGAGCCGGACGAGGCTCAGTGTGCGCTGGCGTGGTACACCGGTGCGTTCAGCGACCGGGAGCGCCAGCTGGGCGTGGAGATCCTGCTGGACGCCCTGCTGGGGACGAACCAGGCGCCTCTGAAAGCCGCCCTGCTGGAAGAAAAACTGGGCGCGGACATCGACGTGGGCTTCGATGACAGCACGCTGCAGCCGACCTTGGAGCTTGTGCTGCGGGGCGCGACGGAAGAGTCGGCGGGCAAGTTTGCCGCTGCAGTGCGCAGAGCCGTGGACGGCATCCTCGAGAAGGGCATCCCCGAGGAGCTTCTGATGGCAAGCCTCAACTCCACCGAGTTCGCTTCCCTTGAGCGGCCGGGCAGCATCCCGGACGGTGTGCTGGACGCCATCAATGCATCTACAGGCTGGCTCCACACCGGCGACCCGGCCCTGCTGCTCCACACGAACGCTCTGTTCGCTTCCCTGCGGGAGAAGCTGGAACAGGGCTGGTTCAATGAGCTGCTGCGGGAGCTGTTCGCGCCTGCGCCGGTGGAGATCATCCAGGTGCCGACCCTGCCCAAGAAAGAGGAAGAGGGGCGCGCCGCCCGCACCGACGGCAAGCTGGTGCTGGACCATCCGCTGACAGCCGCCGACCTCGGCGAGGGCAAAAAGCAGACCCCGGGCAGCAAGGAGCTGCTGGCGGGTGCAGAACTGCTGCACCACCCCTCGGCAGGCAATACCTACCTGTACCTTTACTATGATCTGGGCGGCATGGCACCGGAAGATATGTCCTGCCTGCATCTGCTCACGGATGTCATGGATGAGCTGGACACCGAAAAGCACACGGCCCAGGAACTGAACACTCTGCGGAACACCTGGCTGGGAAGCAGTGGTGCGTGGATGGACTGCTGGACGGGACGGCAGGAAGGCAGGCCCTGCCACGCAAAGCTCATCGTGGGGATGAGCATGCTGGAACGCAGCCTCGAAAAGGCTGTGGAGCTGGGCAGTGAGTGGCTGTATGAGACAAAGTTCAGCGGCCCGCAGGCCGAAGCTGCGATGGAGCGGGTGGCAAGCCAGCAGAAGCTGCTCATGGAGCAGAAGTTCCTGCGGGAGGGCCACGCCTTCGCCGCCATGCGGGCGGCGGCACATTTCTCGGTGGAATCCGCACTGAGTGAGCGCTGCAACGGCGTGAGCTACTACCACTATCTCTGTGAGCTGCTGGAAAAGGCCGACTGGACCGCTCTGGGCAAAAAGATGGAAGAGCTGTGGAAGAGCGTGCTGAAAAAGAACGCCCTGACCGTCAGCCTCCACGGCAGCGACGCGGCGCTGGATACCCTGAAAAAGCTTCTGCCGGGCAGTGCCTTCGCGGCAGAAAAGCGCGGCGAGGCAAAGCCCTACACGGAGGAGCTGACAGCTCCGGTGAACGAGGCCTTCATCATCGACGGCGGCGTGAACTACGATGTGCTGGTCTGGCCCATGGAGCGGCGGTTGGAGCGGAAGGTGCTGGCCCGGGTGATGAGCTACGAGTATCTGTGGCACAACATCCGCGAGGTGGGCGGCGCGTACGGCACCGGCATGGTGACCCAGAACGACGGCACCGAATATCTCTACACCTACCGTGACCCGCACCTGAAAGAAAGCTATGAGACTTTCGCAAAGGGGCCGGCAGAACTGGCAGGCCGCGACTATACCGAGAAGGACATGAACGAGTTCATCGTGGGCGCGGCAGCAAAGCTGGACACCCCGCGCAAGCCCCGGGAAGAGGCTGCGTCTACCGACTGCAAATATTTCTGCGGCATCACCGACGAGATGACTGCCGCCGAGCGCAAGAGCCTGTGCAGTGTGGATGCTGCCGCCCTCAAGGCCGAGGCGGCGGACCTGTCGGCCCGGATGGAGAAGGGCGTGAGGGTGGTCTTCGGCAGCAAGGAGGCTGTGGAGGCCGCAAAGGAGCTGTTTGACCGGGTGGAAACCCTGTAAAAATACGCAGAGAGTCTCCCGGAGACTTTGCGCAGAAAATTGAGTGAAAGATCCCCTGTCTGTGGAAAAGAACACAGGCAGGGGATTTTTGTTACTTTGAAATATTACTTATAGGATAAAATATGCAGTAAAATACAAATCTGAGGGCAAAAAGTATGTACTCCTGCGGCGGAGAAAAGCGTGGTATCCTTTTGCCAGCGACAGAACGAAAGGAAGTGAGAACACAGGATGGGGCAGGAAAAGCAGGCTGCAGCCAAGGGGCTGGAAAGTCTCCGGAAAGCCACCGACACCCTGAGCACCATGCTGGCGCAGGAGGTGAAAGATTTGAATGCCCGCCAGCGCGCGGCCCGCAGAGAGAACAGCACCGACCCCGGCATCATGAAGGGACTGAAAGAAGCGACTGCCGTGCTGAAAGACCTGGCGGGCGTGTCGAAGACCCTGAACGACCAGGGCGTGGACGCAGAAGGGCGGGAATGCGGTGTGGTGCTGCTGCCGCCGGTGGAGAATGTATGACGACAGAAAACAAGAATGCGGGCGTCGTGTGGAGGCCTCAGCCGAGGCAGATGGAATTTATGCGGAGGCCGGAGCCGGAAGCACTTTACGGCGGCGCGGCAGGCGGCGGTAAGAGCGACGCCCTCGTCATCGAGGCGCTGCGGCAGGTACACATCCCGCACTACCGGGCGCTCATCCTCCGCAAGACCTATCCGCAGCTTTCCGACCTCGTGGACAAAAGTCAAAGCTATTACCGCCGGGCCTTTCCGGAGGCGCAGTACAACGCCACGAGCCATGTGTGGGTCTTCCCCAGCGGGGCGAAAATTTACTTCGGCTCGATGCAGTACACCAAGGACCGGACGAACTATCAGGGCAAAGCCTTCGATTTCATCGGGTTCGACGAGCTGACCCACTTCGAGTGGGAGGAGTACAGCTACATGATGAGCCGCAACCGCCCCACCGGCCCCGGCACCCGGGTGTATCTGCGGGCCACCACCAACCCCGGCGGGGTGGGCCACGGCTGGGTGAAGGCGCGGTTCATCACGCCCGCCCCGCCCGGCACCCCCATCGTGGAGGAATACCCGGTGCGGATGCCGGACGGCACCGAAAAGGTGCTGCGGCGGGGGGGGGGGGGGTTCCCCGCCCCGCCGCAGGCCGTGATGGCAGCAGCCGCGCCCTCCATGACCTTGTGGTTCGTGCCGTCGCCGGTGAAGGCAGCAATGCCAGCCGCCGCGCAGGCGGGGACAAGGATATTGTTGTAGTCCAGATCGTTGTACTTGTCGCCGTAGTGCAGCTGCATGGCGCCCACCGGCGCGGCAAACACGGGCAGGGCCACCTGCTTGCCGAAGAAATTATAGCTGGTGTCCACGGGCACGTTCTCGCAGATGGTGTCCATGTTGACGCACAGCTCCTGCCACTTCTGATAGTTGCGGATGAAGCCGGTGCCGATCCCCTTGGCGCCGGGGCCGGGCACGGTGTTCTTGCAGGCCACGCCGTTGCACACGGGACAGGACTTGCAGTAGGGTCCCATACAGGTCCGCGCGTTGGCTAATATCTCCTGATAGGTCATGGTATGTATCCTCCTTGTGAAAAACTGCCGCAGGATGTCGAACTGCGTCGCATTGCGTCGTTTTTTATCGAATACCGGCGATGAACACGCCGGGGTCCTTCTCACGCTGAGCCTTGGCCCAGGCCAGCATTTCGTACACGTCCACCGCGCCGGTGATGACCGCGCCGTTGTCCCACGTCTCCGCGGTGCGGCCCCGCAGGAACGCATCCGGCGTGCTGGTGCGGACGTAGTAGGGGTGCGCCTCGCCGCTGGTCAGGAACATGGGCACGGCCCTGTCGGTGTAAAAGCCCCGCTTGCCGGACAGCACCGTCAGGCAGTCCTGCACCACGTTCTCCGCCGTGGGGAAGCGCCCCGCGCCCTGGCCGTAGAAGCTCTGGCGGCCCAGCTGCTCGGCCTCATAGGTGATGAGATTGAAGTTGGCGGGCACCGCCGCCTCCAGATCGCCGGCGTCCACCAGCGTGGGCTCCACATAGGCGCACACGCCGTTTTCCGTACTCTCGGCCCGGGGCAGCAGCTTGCAGGCAAAGCCGTGGCTCTGGGACGCCGCAATAACCGCCGCCGTCACCGTCCGGATGCCAAAGGCGGGGATGGCTGTCTCCTCCAGCGCCGCGTCGAAGGCGATGTTGGCGGAGATGCACAGCTTGCGGCGGATATCGTCGCCGTCGATGTCGGCGGAGGGATCCGCCTCGGCGTAGCCCAGGTCCTGGGCCTCCTTCAGAATAGCGGGGAAGTCCACCGGAGCCTTGTGCATGGCGTCCATGATAAAGTTGGTGGTGCCGTTCATAATACCGCCCACGGCGCACACCGTATCCAGCCGCTTCACGCGCTCCAAATTCGTCAGCCAGGGTATGCCGCCGCCCACGGCGGCGGTGCAGCGCAGGGCCGCGCCCTTCTCCCGGGCCAGTGCCGTGAGCTCCGTGTAATAGGCGGCGATCAGTGCCTTGTTGGCCGTGACCACATTCTTGCCCCGCGCCAGCGCGGCGGAGACGTATTCATAGGCCGGGTGCAGCCCGCCCATGACCTCCACCACCGTGTCGATTTCCGGGTCGTTGAGGATGTCATCGGCGTTGAAGGTGACCACCTCCTCCGGCAGGCCCTCTTTGGGGCTGCGGAGCAGCACACGCTTCACATTCAGGTCATCGCGCGGCGCGCACAGCGCCCACACGCCGCCGCCTACCACGCCAAAGCCCAGCAGACCGATATGCATCATAGTCGTTACCTCCTTGGGTCGTCCCGCCTGCGCGGGCGTCATTTTGGCCCCATTGTACCCGCCGGAGCGCTGCCTGTCAAGCCGGAAAAAGCCCGCAGGCAACGGCCTGCGGGCCTTTTTCATCCGATAAGCTTTTCGATCTCCGGCTGGGAGACAAATCCGATGGACTTGTTCACCAGCTGGCCGTTTTTGAACACCAGCAGCATGGGAATGCTCTCCACGCCGTAGGCCGCGGCCAGGGACATATTCTCGTCCACATCCACCTTGGCCACGGTGACGTCCGGCCGGTCAGCGGCCAGCTGCTCCAGCACGGGGCCCAACATACGGCAGGGGCCGCACCAGTTGGCCCAGAAATCCACCAGCACCGTGCCGCTGTTTTCCAGGACCTGCTCCCGGAAGTCGCTCTCGTTTACATGGATCAATGCCATCTCCGGCACCTCCTTGTCCTTTGTTTTATACTTTTTTCTCCAGACACACCAGCTGCACGTTCGGGATGCCGTTAAAGGTCCCGGCCACGATGCCCGCCTCGGTGTAGCCCAGCTTTTTGTACAGCGCCCGGGCGGGCGTGTTGCGGGCGTTGGTGTCGATCCGCAGGTACGGCCGATCCGTTTCCCGGGCCAACTGCTCATAGAAGGCCACAAAAGCCGTGCCGTACCCCTTGCCCTTCACAGTGGGGTCCACCACCAGTGTGTGCAGCACCAGCACCTGCTCCGGCGGCGCGTCGTGCCGCCAGGTACACTGGCTGTATTGCGCCATCTGGTTCTGGTCCAGCTTGGCGGCGGCCGCAACACGTCCCCCGTCCTCCAGCACATACAGATCCGGATTTTCATTGTAGCCGAACCGCTTCATATCAGAGCCTAAGAATTCCACCCGGGGGGTATACGCCCCGGGTCCAGCCGGTGGACAGCTCGCCGCGCTCCTCACGATCCAGAAGCGCCCCGTAAATGGCGGTCACAGCGGGGATATCCGCCGGAACCGCTTTTCGTACCAGCATAGTATGTCCTCCTTACCTCGTCAGTAACCAGACCGCCAGTGCCAGCTGTGCCAGCAGTATGGCGGGCACGCCCCAGACGAAATACCAGTGCTTCGTCTTGTGGTGAAACACCCGCATACCCAGCAGTGCACCGACACTGCCGCCCAGCAGCGGCAGCAGGAACAGCGTCTTTTCCGGCACCCGCCATTTGCCCTGTCTGGCCCGACGCTTGTCCGCACCATAGATGATGAACGTCGTCAGGTTGATAAGCGCCAGATAGATAAGCAGCGCCGTACCGCCGCCGGAGGCGAATACCGTCACAGGTCCGTCCGCGCCGCCGACAAAGCCCAGCGACGGCTGGCTCATTTGGCCAGCTTGGCCAGCTCGCAGGCCGTGGCCGCAGCCAGCTTGGCGTTGTTATACACCAGCTGAATGTTGGCATCCAGGCTGCTGCCGCCGGTGATGTCCTTGATCTTGGCCAGCAGGAAGGGCGTGGTGGCTTTTCCGTGGATGCCCTGCGCCTTGGCCTCCTCCACCGCCTCGTTGATGGCCTTGTTGATCACGTCGGCATCCATAGAGTACTGCTCGGGGATGGGGTTCGTCACCAGCATACCGCCCTCCAGCCCCAGCTCGCGCTTCACATGGAAGGCCTCGGCCAGCTGCTTGGGGGTGTCCAGCCGGTAGTCCACCTTAAAGCCGGACTTGCGGGTATAGAACGCGGGCAGCTCCTCGGTCTGATAGCCGATGACCGGCACACCGTGCGTCTCCAGATACTCCAGGGTCAATCCCAGGTCCAGGATGGACTTGGCGCCGGCGCACACCACCATCACCGGGGTATGGGCCAGCTCCTCCAGATCGGCGGAGATGTCCATGGTGGTCTCGGCTCCGCGGTGCACGCCGCCGATGCCGCCGGTGGCGAACACCTGGATGCCAGCCATGGCGGCGATCATCATGGTGGTGGTCACGGTGGTGGCGCCATCGCGGCCCTCCGCCACCAGAATGGGCAGATCGCGGCGGCTGGCCTTGGTGACGCCGGCGCCGGTCTTGCCCAGATAGTCGATCTCCTCGGGGGTCAATCCGGCCTTCAGCCGACCGCCGATGATGGCGATGGTGG
>OGQL01001158.1_pt1 | contig 20253 bp, 18 predicted proteins | sample 1553211 | NCBI WGS metagenome assembly OGQL01 (sample SAMEA2579942, study PRJEB22360) | human gut metagenome
AAAAAAAGTGGGGACAAAATGGGGACAAGTTCGGGATAAACTTATGGAGAATCACTATACCGTCGCTGAATTAATTTTACATAAAAGTATTTATATAACACATAGTTAAGCTCAGCTGTCACCAGATTCACTGCGAAATGCAGCAAAAATCCTGGGTGAAGGGTTGACACTTCCCCGCGGATAATTCTCCTGCGAGGCTCAGTTTTTCAGTTTCACTCCGGCAAAAAAATGTGGTTTTTGAGATTTCGATGCCTTTTCTCATTCTACCCCAAGGCATCAATAGGTCGACATTCCATTTTGCACACAGGGGTACAAAGTGCCCCCTACATCTCAAAATATCTAAAAATTCAAATGGATAATAAACCTATGGATTTCACTTTTTTGAGGTGCGATCATGGTCTACTTCAACTTTTTGCGGGAAACTCTTCCCACGTTCTTTTCTGCTCCCCAGCTTAACAAGCTGACCAATGGGATCCTTTGCTGGCGGACTGTCCAGAGCAATCGCTCAAAAATCCCCCCTGAATGCTTCGAGCGCATCAGCACACGGAAAATATTGATTGTTCACGATCCCCTCCTTGACGCTTGTAACTCATTGTTAACCTAGAATTAACGGGCGAACTATTTTCCGTTTGCGGGATTTGGTCTTGTTTTACGCTCAATTTTCATCCCGTCCGCCTCTTTTATACGTCACAACCTTGCTGGCTTGTTCGGAAAAGAACTCCATATTACCCCAACTGACGTTCCACAAAACAATGGTGTTACGCTCACTTGTCACTATGCCCTGTGGAATACAGCCAAAAGCCGTGCGTACGCTTGTCCGCCTCCGTGAATGGAACTTTTTATCACTCCCCCGTTTTCTTATTTCACTCCGGCAACACGATGTGCCCAGAAGGGATTCACTAAAAATGATATAGGGAAACTTTACTCTCCCTTCAGTTACTCGGGTTCACAATCTTCATCCACAAATTGATAACTCTGCTCTTCCGCTTTCGTAAAAGGACCATGTCAAGAGAATAGCGCATGCCATCATCTCAAATATACTTCCTGAATCCCATAATATCCCTGGGATTTCACCGGAAAAAGCAAACAGCTTCTATGCCAGGGCCTTGCATTATAAGCATAATGTTGGAAAATACTTGCGTAAATATTGCATGGTTAGCTTCAATATCATATGCAATACGACTGCGTGATTATACATACACGCCTGTACAAAATGGGTTAATGCTCTTAGTATATCATGCTTTGCATAGCGTTTTATGCACCGCATATGGAATAGTGCAAGAGCCTTGGAAAGGAGATTATCTGGCAAGGACTCTTTTATGGTAGAACAGATCTGAGCTGCAAAAGGGTCTTCGCGCTCATCACCAGTCAAATGTGCACTGCACGCGAGCATTCGAGCCTGTATGCCGAGACGTTCTTTCGTGCCAAGTTCTGCGAGCAATTCCTCAGTCGATTCATAGATTCTGGAAGAGATATCTCTGCCCTTGCGTTCAAGAAGATACAGGGCTTGGGCCTTCATTGCATAGTTTCGTGTTGCAACGGCGCTTGTAGTAACGCTATTTGTACCGTGCATCCGATACAGTACAAGCACCTCTACAAGATTTGCCATTTTCCCCCGGGAGGATAAGCGAAGCCATAAATCATAATCTTCCGCTCGCTGAAAGGCACACCTGTACCCTCCAGCTTCCAGGGCAGGATCTCTGCGGAACATCACGCTGGGATGACACACTGGGCATTCCCACATAAGATCATTGATATCAATATGTTGAGGAAATTTTTGCACACGGCCTTTTTCCCCTTGAGCATCAATGTACTGATATGAAGTGCCAAGCAATACCAGATCGGGATTATGCTTCATGACGTTCTGCTGCAGAGCAAAACGTTGCGGCAGAGATATATCATCAGCGTCCATGCGGGCGATGAAGGGGGCCTTTGCCTGTTCAAGACCGGTCTGCAACGATTCGGGCAGGGAACAGCCTGGTTGTCTGAAAAGAATAAACCGGGGATCTGTTTTTATGAAATCTGCAAGATAATTGCTGCTGCCATCGGTTGATGCATCACATAAAAGACATTCAAAATCGGTGAAGGTCTGGTTTTGTATCGACAAGACAGCTTCATGCAGATAACTCCCCGCATTATAAATTGGAATAATAACAGACAATTGTGGTGTTCGGATCAAAATAAGCTCACTTGCCTTGCATTGGGTTCTGGTGATACAAAAAAATTAATTCTTATACATGGGAGGACTGGTTTTATGTCCATCATACTTGCCGGCGGGGCTGGCTTTATCGGAAGCAAGCTGGCTGCTCATTTTTTGAGACAGGGACCCGTTCTTATTCTGGATAATTTTTGTCGTGGTCGCAAGGAATTTCTTGATGGGTGCCCTGGTCAGGGCCAGCTGACTGTCGTACAGGTGGATATTGCCAATGTAGACCACACGCAAGAGGTCATCGCAAATTTCCATAAGAAACACCCTGTTGACACTGTGTGGCATATGGCTGCCAATTCAGATATCCCGGCTGGTATTGCTGACGCCAATGTGGATTTGCACGATACGTTTATGACAACATTTTCCTTGCTTGAAGCCATGAAAAAACAGGGAATTGGAAATCTGGCCTTTGCGTCAAGCTCAGCCATCTATGGCGACTTTGGACCGGGGACGAAGCTGCATGAAAATATTGGCCCGCTGCTTCCAATTTCCAACTATGGGGCCATGAAACTGGCAAGCGAGGCCATCATCAGTGCTGCGACTGAAGCATGGCTCGAAAGAGCATGGATTTTCCGCTTTCCCAATGTAGTGGGAACACCGGCGACACACGGAGTGATGTTGGATTTTGTGCGGAAACTGAAGGCAACCCCTTCACAGTTGACAGTGCTGGGTAATGGAACGCAACAAAAGGCGTATCTTCATGTTGACGATCTTGTTGACGCAATGCTCTTTATTACACGGCATGCCGATGGCAAGATCAATATTTATAACATTGGTCCGGATGACGATGGGTGTTCTGTACGGTTCATTGCAGAAGCAGCCGTTGCCAGAGTGCAGCCTGGTGCCCGGATCATCTATGGCAGCGAACCGCGTGGCTGGGTCGGCGACGTGCCAAAATTTTCATATTCAATTGATAAACTGGCTGCATTGGGCTGGAAGTCACCCCCTTCATCACAGCAGGCCGTTATCAAAGCAATGAATGAAATTGCTATGCAGGAAGGTGTATGATGCGGCAGGCCATCATCCTTGCAGGAGGAAAAGGAACTCGGCTGGCGGCAAGGCTCAATGGGTTGCCCAAGCCCCTTGTTCCCATTGCCGAGATCCCTCTGTTGCAACGACAGCTACTGTCGCTTAAGGAGTACGGAATCAGCGACGTATTGATTCTTGTGAATCATAAGGCAGATGTTATTGAACAATTCTGCTATGTTCACAATAACTTTGGTATGAACATCCGCCTGCAGAATGATGGTGATCCTCGTGGTACGGCAGGTGCCGTCTTGGCGGCGTTGCCACTTTTGCCTCAGAAGAGTGATAATGCTCTTGTTTTGTATGGCGATACACTCTTCAATGTCGATTTTCACAAGATGCTGCGATTTCACAACGGACACTCAGGAGCAGCAACATTATTCCTGCATCCCAACGATCACCCTTATGATTCCGATCTGATTGAGCTGGATGAGCAGTACCAGATCCGTAAAATCCATCCCTACCCGCATGCTCCGAACAGTGAATACCCCAACCTTGTCAATGCTGCTCTGTACATTGTTCGGCAGTCAGCGCTTCAAAGGTGGACACACCTTGCTCACGAACAGACGGGAATTATTGATTTTGCCAAACATCTCTTTCCCACCATGCTTGACGCAGGAGAAAAACTTTTTGGCTACAACAGCCCAGAATACATCAAGGATGTTGGCACTCCTGACAGAATAGATAAGGCCAAGGCCGATGTAGTATCCGGCCGGTATGAAAAAGGGTCTCTAGAATCTGCCTGGAAAGCAGTCTTTCTAGACAGAGATGGCGTTATCAATAAGGATGTTGGTTTCCTGCGCAGCAGGAAAGAATTTTCCCTGCTGCCGGGCGTCGCTGGCGCGATACGCAAGCTCAATCGTTCAGGATTTCTTACGATTGTTGTAACCAATCAGCCTGTTATTGCCAGAGGGGAATGCACGGTTCAGGAACTTGCTGCCATACATGCAAAAATGGATACACTGCTTGGGAATGAAGGCGCCTATATTGACAGGCTTTATTACTGTCCTCACCATCCGGACAGCGGGTTTCCCGGAGAAGTCCCGGAACTTAAATGCATATGTATGTGCCGTAAGCCGCAGCCGGGCATGTTCCTTCAAGCGCAGGAAGACCTGCATATTGATCTGAGCCAGTCGTGGATGATCGGAGACCGCACAACAGATATCATGGCTGCCAAAAACGCTGGCGTCAGGTCTGTTCTTGTTCGGACAGGAGAAGCAGGAAGGGACGGGAAATGTACCGTTGAACCCGATTATTGTCTTGCTGACCTTTCTGAAGCCGTTTCACTGATTCTCAATAATCAGCAACAGGAAAAGCATTATGAATAAAATTTCTGCACACAATGCCATAACCAGAGGTATTGAAATATATTTTGACAGGCTGAAAAATACATTGGACACTCTGAACAGAGAAGAAATCATATTTTTTCTGGATACCTTGCTTGAGGCGAGGACGAACGGACGCCAGATTTTTATCATGGGCAACGGGGGCAGTGCAGCGACAGCATCGCATTTTGTCTGTGATTTCAACAAGGGACTAAGCACTACGGAGCAGCCTCGTTTCAAGTTTATCTGCCTTAATGACAATGTTCCAAGTATGATGGCGTATGCGAATGATGTAAGTTATGACGACGTTTTTGTGGAGCAGCTGAAAAATCTGATGCAAAAAAATGATCTTGTTATAGGCATCTCAGGGAGTGGCAACTCCATGAATGTCGTAAAGGCCATTGAGTATGCCAATGCCAATGGTGCAAAAACATTTTGTCTTGTGGGATATGATGGTGGAAAGCTCAGAGAATGCGCTCAGAGCAGTCTGCATGTTGCCATCAATAACATGCAGATAGTGGAAGACATTCATATGATTATTGATCATATGGGAATGAGCGTCCTGCGTGATCAGTGCTGAGTAAACAACATGGCGTGTCTGCCGTGCATAAGAATGTTGCCTGGCGGACACGCCTGATTTTTCGGCTGAGTTATTTTTCTGTTACAGTACCTTTAAACGTACAATGCTGCAATTTCACGACAGTCAGCTGTTCCTGCAACAGGCTCCGGCATGAGACTTTGAAGGGGACTCCTCCAATCCGATGTAAACGAATCTGATTATGCTGTACGCCGTTACCAACAGCAAGAGCGAAAAAATAATCTCCATTCTGGAGTTCCGGGAAAAAAAATTTAAATTCAACTAAGTATCTACATCCTGCAGATATCGGAGGGATTTTTTTATCCAAACAATAAGTATCGATTCCCAAAATCGCTGTTCCATGCAAATTTGAAACAGAAAAACCAAAATAAGGGATTTCGATGTCAGAAGTTACATCTACAAGGTAAACACAGGTTAATTCTTGTGGTTTTTCTAATATGTTAATATTATTTCCAGTACTATCAAAGATACCATACTGTATTATTCTTGCCCCTTCTCTACTACTTTCTGTAGTATCATCAGGAATCGGTAAAAGTCCCGACACTGTAGGCAGATTTTGAATGACAGGTGTAACAGATTCGCCAGTAATTTTAAAATTTCTTTTGACAGAACATTCTTCAAACTGCATAAAAACAGTATAATTTTCTGTCACTTCACGAGGAATACCATGCTCTCTGATCATGCCACCTTCAAGCCAGTACACATACGAACAGAATTTTTTTACCTGCTCAAGATCGTGTGTAACCAGAAATAGTGTTGTCCCCTGATCGCATAGCTTTTCCATGTACTGGAAACATTTCTTCTGAAATCGTATATCACCAACAGCAAGTGCTTCGTCCACAATCAGAATTTCCGGCTCAACCATGACCTGAACTGCAAAGGCAAGGCGAACGACCATTCCACTGGAATAGGTTTTCACAGGCTGATCCACAAAGTCGCCGATATCTGCAAATTGGAGTATTTCCTGATATTTGGCGTCTGTTTCTTCTTTACTCAGGCCAAGAAGAGCTGCATTGAGGTATACATTTTCCCGACCGGTAAATTCGGGATTGAAACCGCTGCCCAGTTCAAGCAGCGCTGCAACGCGCCCATTAAGTTCCACTGATCCAGAACTTGGGGCAAGTGTTCCCGTGACAATCTGGAGCAAGGTACTTTTTCCAGCGCCGTTGCGTCCGATAATACCAACACATTCACCTCGTTTCACTTCAAAGGAAATGTCGCGCAGTGCCCAGTACGGTTTAAAAAACTGCTTCCTGCCCCTATACAGCATCTGGAGGAGCCGATGAGACGGCTTGTCGTAAATTTCAAAATATTTTGAAATATTATTTACACGAATCGCAATGTCATCAGAGTACATCGGCAAATCCTTTCTTTGTCTCCATAAACCACACGGCACCAAGCTGAAAAACAACAAAAGAAACCAGAAAGGAAACAACTACAACAATCCAATCCGGTGTCTGATTAAAAAGAATGTATTTTCTGCACTCTTCAACAAGGTATGAAAGCGGATTGATTTCCATGACCCAGCGTAATTTTGTGGGGACAATTGCTGTCGAGTAAAAGATGGGAGTCATGAAAAACAAAATTTGTGTGACAATACCTATGATTTGTTGAATATCACGAAGATAGACCCCCAATGAAGAAACGAAAAAGGCCAGACCGGCGGAAAGCAAAAAAAGTGGAAGAAAAACAAGTGGAAGAAAGATAAGCGTCCAATATATCTCGTGCAGAAAGACAATGCTGCCAATGAACAGCATGGCAAACCATGCCAGCCCAAAAACCATACTTGTCAATACCGTCATGACCGGCAGGATTTCCAGAGGGAAAACAACCTTTTTGGCATAGGTTGCGTTACCACTGATAACAACTGCTCCTGCATTGACACTTTCTGCAAAGATGTTGAAGACTGCCATTCCGCAAAACATGATCAGGGGAAAGGGTACATCTGACGTACCCGCAGTCGCGTCTCCCCATCGTGCCTTGAAGACAATCCCAAATACAAAGGAATAGACTGCGAGCATCATTAGAGGCTGAGCAAAACTCCAGAATAATCCAAGCACAGAGCCTTTGTACCGGGAAGCGATATTTCGCTTGAGTAATTGCCACAGCAGGTTTCTGTTTGCCTTGAGAATCCTGATGATCATACATGGATTAAAGTACGCAAGTAAGGGCATGGCTTTTCCTGTCGGCAGTTATATTCCCGGTCTGTCAGGCTTCCGCTAGAAAGTTAGGTATGACGATCGGGAGCGTTTTCTTGAATTACTGTTTATGCCAACCCTGGCATATGCAAAGCATATGGGACTGAAGTTACCGGGAGTCAGCAGCGGGAGGCTAAACCTCTCTCTTATCACTTCGGGCGTAATCAGAATCAATCAGCCAATGGGAAAACCATTTTGCGAAATGCTGTGAGGGAGTATCGACATATTTCAGCCAGAATCAGCGAAGCAACAAATATGAAGAGATAGGTGATGAGCCCCGCCATTCTGATCTGATATAGCGGCATAAGCAGAATGAAGATATGCAGTGCTATTGTAAATATGATAACAGAATGAATTGCGTATACGGAGAAAGATATTTTTCCCAGCCATAAGATTGGCTTGATACACAGAATCTTTTGAAATCTCTTACTTGAAAGAACAGTCAGAAGTAACAGTATTGCTCCTATAGAGTGAACAATGGCGTCCATTTGAGATGAAGATATGGAAAACGTATGTGCTATCCATTTCCCTTCAGGAGTATATATGCTTATCGATGCAAGCCATAATGCCAGTAAAAAAAATATATTTACCCTTGGTTGTTTTATGGTTAAAGATGTGAGATGAACTAATGCTCCTATAAAAAAGAGACAAATATATATTCCGTATTTAAGATACCCCCCATAGTGAAGAAAAACAATTATGATTGAAAGAATTGATGATGATATGATAAAGCTTTTGATTTTTGGAAATAAGGCAAACATGCAAAAAAGTAATACTGAACCTATCAACTCAACACGTAACGTCCATAATACAAGATCATACTTGAAGTTGCCAGTATATATACCGATAATACCATTATATGCTGCATCATATAGAGTTGGTGTGAACATATATTCATTCTTCATCCAAGCAAATCCGGGTCCATAATCAGTCATTGATGCATTGGGAATACCGATACCGCCCCAGAGTATATAGAGAAGTATGACAGATACAAGCGCAACCGGGGTCAGTCTGAAATATCTGCAAATGATAAGCTCACCCCAGTAGCCGGAAGGGATGGCAGGGTTTGCTGCGCGTGGAATCGTTAGAACATAGCCGCTCAGAAGAAAAAAGATACAGACCATGAAATTGCCGTTTATAAACCTTGAAAGTACAAGGTTTGGCACATCACCAAAAGTCTCAGTCCATGTAGCCGCACTGAAGAAAGAACTTGAGTGAAAAGCTACGACCCCCAATGCGGCCAGTCCACGAAGGCCATCTAGGTATTTTTTTCGAGCCATATGAAATCCTGATTTTTTCTAGAGAGATAACAGAGTTGAGGATACGAGAAAAAGGGGCAGTGCTACCAACAGAAGAACTAGGAACAGCTTTCAGCTAAGTATCTCTGGGTACAGCAGCTCAGCTCAGAAATTTCAGCCGTGCCCGAAACATGACCATTCTGAAACGGATGATGGCACAGGCTGCACGCGCAATATCAACAGGAATGGTGGCCAGGCAGTAAACAACATTGGCAAGTCGGAACCAGAGCGGAAAATGGTGCTTCCTGAGTAGAAACATGCGCCCGCACGCATAGGATTCCGTTTTTTCTTGCAGCGTGTCACTGTAGAGGTCAACGTCAGGATGCGCAATAAAGATACCCGGTGCACGAACGACTGTACACCGTGCCTTGCATGCCCGCAATACATAGTCGGTATCCTCGCCACTCCCATAGGGATACCCTGTGCCGGCTCCAAGCATTTCATCAAAATAGCCTATGCGATTAATGCAACTGGCCCTGTAAAATTGTAAAAATGTTTCGCTGTTTTTAAATGCGCTATAAATGGAACAGACCTTTCCCCTGCGGCTATGCCCCGAGGGGAAGGTGCCCCCAAAATGCACGCGACTCCCCAGAATGGCCTGTACGTCAGGATTATTTCTGAACAGGTCGACTACATGGAGCAAAGTATCAGGGGCGTATACACAGTCATCGTCAGGAAAAGCAATAAGGTCGCCTCTCATGTACGGCATACCGGCATTTCTTGCCCGAGAGATACCACACTCCGACTGCATCACTGGGGTAATGGGAAAACTGGCCTCGTACACCTGAACAAGTAATGCTGCATCATGTGCGCATTGCTCTTCATAGACAAAAACAACGGAAAAATCTTTATAGACCTGCCTTTTCAGGCTTTCAAAAAAAGATTTGACATGGTGTAATCGATCTTTTGTAGCGACAAGCAATGCAACATGCATGCGTATTTCTGCCTTTTTTAGCAATAGAAAATGACCTTGCTGCCTTCTGGTTCAAAAGCAAACGGAATATGGCGCAGCTGGGGTAGTGCGTGAATCAGCGCGTCGTGACGCTCCTGTGGAGCGTAAAAAAGGAAGAAACCTCCAGCGCCGGCACCAAGAATCTTTCCTCCAATAGCCCCTGCGGCACGCGCTCTATTATACCAGTCGTCAATATGATCATTACTTATACCACTGTTGAGGCTGCGTTTCAGCATCCATCCTTCATGGAGAATCTCGCCAATGGCATCACAGTCATCGTTCTGCAACGACCGGGCAAATTCCGCCGTTTGCTGAACCATTCTGTGCATGGTCCGCTGAGCCTGCTCTGAGGACGAGCATTGTTTTGACTGTTCTGAAAGGATGTTGTTCGCACTCCGTGTTGTTCCCGTATAAAACATGATCAAGTTATTCTGCAACTTCCTAAGCGTTGCCCGCGAGCAGATCAGTGGGTTGACCACAACAGTTCCGTCACGATGAAATCTGATAAAATTGAAGCCACCAAAGGCAGCTGCAAACTGATCCTGCTTTCCAATCGGAGAACCGCAAGTATCAATTTCAATATGACAACTTTCGTCTCCAAGCCGGTCAGGTGCGACATACTTGCCCAGATAGGCGTACAGAGCATGCAACAGGCCGACTGTAAAGGAGCTTGAAGACCCCAGCCCACTGCCCGAAGAAGGAATGTCAGCAATGCTCGTTATTTCCAGACCACCGGTAATGCCGACATGAGTCAGTGCGGCACGCACAATGGTATGTTCAATTTCGGAAACGCTTTTGACAAGTTCGGTCTTTGAATAACTGAGCCGTAAAGCGTCATCAAATTTTTTGTTGACTGTTACAAATACATACTTGTCAATGGCAGTGCTAATGACCGCGCCGCCAAATTTTTCATAATAGGCGGGCAAGTCACTTCCTCCGCCAACGAAACTCATACGTAAGGGAGTGCGTGTAATAATCATGTTTTTTAGATCACTTGTTCTTGCAGGGGAATAAGCTGGTCATGCAAAATGCCCAAGTGTCACTTTTTACAGGATACGAATATGGAATAGGTTGTGAAATTAGAGTATTGTGGATACGCACTGGCAACTTTGCACAATATATCCTCTTCAACGGGTTCTTCGTACCCAGAGCTGACAGAGCACTCTGAAAAACCTGCATTTTCAAAAAATCTTACATAATCCTCATAATGGAAGCGGTTGACGCGATCTGAATAATAGATTTGATCAATCGCTTTCCTGACAGTCTCCAGAGGATAAAAATCCAGAAGGTGCTGTTCCAGTTCGTCCGGTGTCATCAGGAGGTGGCAAAACTTTGGAAGGTGCGTATAATCATTGAAATTAAGTGTCGTGTTAACCCAACAGTGATGACCGCAGGCGCAGGAGAAAATAGGCCCGAAGTAACTGAGAAGCCAACCATCTTTCTTAAGACATTTCTTCACGACATCAAGAATAATCTCCGGGTGTGTGAAGTGCTCAAAAGCGCAGAAGGAAACAACAAGGTCAAATTTGTTATGGAAGCTTGCCGGAATATCTTCAATTTTTCCGTCAAAAATACTGTAATGCGAAAAATTCAGTCTGCTTTGGGGGGTGAGTTTTTGAATTGTATGACGGGCATAGTGTGCGGCACTTTTCGCATGGTCAAAAGCAGTCGGCATATTGTCCACACAGACCCACTCCTTTGCACCAAGGCAGTCCCGCGTTAATTCAACTGGCAGATTGGAGCCTCCGATTTCAAGTATGCGCTTCCCGCGAAATTCGCACATGCCTGTCATACGAACAAAAGAGTCAATCTGATATTGTTCCACGGCATAGCGGGGGGCATCAAACGCTCTGAGCTTTTCGCAGACAGGTACTTCAGATTTCTGCTGGAAAAAGCTGGTAATTTTTTTGAATAGCATGTTTTTCCTTATTATATGACAAGTTCGGTTATGGGAACTATCTGCCTGGATTCAATTTTTCCATCCAAATCTTTTTTCAGGGTTTCAAAATTTGCATAGTCAGCGATGACGAGGGCGTCAAAGGACTTGTGCGCATTGAAGAATGACTTCAATCTGGTAAAGAAGGACTGTGCACTACCTGCCTCTGAAAGCAAGCCCGTTTCGAGATCAAGCTGCGCAACCGAAATTTCGGTACCCTGCAGTAATTCACAGAGCCATGTGGTCAGCTTTGAGGAGCCTGCAACGACAATCTTGTAAATACCTTGAAAATGTAGATTTTTCATGACCATGGAGGCCAGATCCAGTCTGTCATAGATATATCGGCTGTTATCATATTCCACAGACATCAGAGCATTGATAAAAGCTTTTTTTTCTGAAGAATATTCAGCATTGGCCTCAGTAAGCTTGCAATGCATGAAATCACGCAGTGTTGCGGTCAACCATTCGGAACCATCGGCCATGACGCGATTTCGCATAACATCATAGTGAGGTGTTTGCATACTGGGAACGAGACCAATAGCTAAATAGCAATGCATTCCGTAACAATGAGGGCAAACACAATTTTGGCCAAGCGCTACATAATGCAAGGGCTTGTCCATATTTTCGTACAGGTTTCCTATAAAATTTCCACCACCGATGCAGGGCTGAAGTTGACCATTTTCAAGGTAGACCTGCAAAAACCAGTCCCCTCCATAGCAAAATCCTTTTATAGGGTTTAGCCATTCTCTTTTTTGAAATTCAAAAACAGGACTTTTAAATTTATCCCATGTGGTAAAATGCTCCTGAATATTTTTTTTGGTCAGTCGATTAAAATGAGGATAACCGTCATGAATATCCGCTGCATGTGGAAGAGCACCCATTTCCTGATAACATCTGTCCCGCATTTCATCCACAAAAGGTGCGCAGTCATCAAAAGCTCCGGCCTCGATGCACACTGAAGAGTGGGCTGCATGAATTTTTTTGGCATTTTCAAAGAAAACATCAAGTTTTCCAAGACGCTTCAATTCAAGATAATGGTAGGAAAATTTAAAGCCAAGCCGTTCACGTAATTCCTGGGGGAATTGCAACATTGCATCGATTTTGTTCGTCAAAGTACCATTTGTAGTTATAAAGACGTAATGTCCGTCTTCCAGAAACAAACGTACCAGCTTGACAATGTAAGGTGGAATCAGAGTTTCCCCATTACCGCACAGCTGCAATAGGCACTTGCCGCCTAATCGCTCTACAGAAAATGCTTTTGCAACAGTTTCAACATCGAACGGAAGCTTGGTAACTTTACCGGAATTGGCTCCCATCTGGGAAACATAACAATATTGACATCGCATGTTGCACGCTGTCACCGGGACAATAACATTGATGAGTCTTTTTTGTTTGTCTGGAAACATTGTCTCCCCCCCATTTTATTAACGGTGTGAAATAATTCTATTTTTCAAAAAAAATGTCAGATCGCATCAATGCAAAGAATCAGTGCCATTTTTCGTGGCCTTTTGCTCCAAAAAGAGCAATTCATCTCTTTCAATTTTTCAAGATCGCCACACACTACTGCCAGATCTACTTCCATCAAAAACACATCTTAAATAAAAACAATAAGTTAATCTCTATAGTTCCACATGTCGCGCAAAATACACCTCTCTTTGCACGGAGATGTCGCACCCACAGCGTCAATTCGTCAAGACCCAAGTCAGATTGTACATTCCTGCAACCCACTGACCTCATCTGCCACCTTGACCTCACAACTTGAAACTACGCCTAAGCAGACACAGCATTACCTGCCGCTTTTTATGCATTTTTCAGAGACTGATCAGCGCCCGTGCAGGCAGTATGAGAATCTTCAATCACCCTGAACATCTGGAAGAAAAAATCATTTTTATCAAAAATTGGGTATGTTGGAGACGTCACACGCAACGCTTCCTTAATTGAGGGCAACAGCTTACTGATATCTTTGTCAATAAAGAAAACAGCATTGGAATCAGCAAAATTTTCTGCAAACTCTGCAATTTTTTGATTATAGGCACTCAGCAGCACACAGGGAGTTCTGGTGATGACGGAGAAAATAAGCCCGTGAAGCCGGTCTGTCACAATTACCTTGTGCCTTGAAAAAAGACGTAACTCATTGTCGACAACTCGCCTTCTAATTTCTTTCGGGATGTCGTCACAGTAAATATTTTTTGATGTTTCAACGTCAGGATAAACACCCTTCACAAGCTTGAAGACGGTATCATACTGATTTTCCGTGAGACCAGATTCATCAGTAATATCCCGAATACAAAGGAGAACACCGTTGCGCTCATATCCATAATCGGCATGCAGCATATGTGCCGAGTCAAGCATATTTACACAGCAGGCTCTGGAGAAATGCCTTTTCGCAAAGGTTAGACTTTCAAGACCACGAGTAAAGATGGTGAGATGCTTATGCCTGTTATAAATTTTTGAAGAGATCAAAAGTTCTTTTTTCCCGGATTCATCATCGGAAAAATAAATTGTTTGGGGAAGGATAACGATTTTATTATTAGGATAATCATTGATGACAGTCCGTCGCACATTTTCCTCATTTGAATACAGAGTACCTAAGTTGCCGCCACCATGAATAAATATCATGTCGTCGTTGGTAATGACAGACTGCATAAGCGGATATTCTTCTTCAAATTTGTATGTGGAAATTTCAACAATTTTGTAATCTGGATAATATTTTTTCAAAAATTCATATTCGCCTGCAACGATAGCCGCATCACCAATATTGCTATGTTCAGCAGTTCCGACAAGAAATATTTTTTTATCTTTTATCATATTTACAAAAGAATAATCATTAAGAAATCGATCTATTGCATTGGGTGCAACAAAAATATCTTTCATATTTTTTTGAAAATCTTTTACTTCGTTATTGCATATTGAAGCAATTGATTCCATCTTTGAACTTAACTCTGCATAATTCCGTTTTGATGTATCAACTTCTGTCTGTATCAGACGATTCAGTTCTGAATAAAAAATTTTGTTTGAATCACTGACTATCTGCATCATACGATTTCTGAAAATATGATATATCGGGCGAAAGAGTGCCTTTATCATTGAACGAAATCCTTTTCTGATTTTTTTTCGATCAGATGAACCGGTTAAGCTATTTCCCAATACAAAGCTATTATATGATTTGTAAAGCAGGCTTGGCTCTATATATTTATCATAACAGGTGCAGCTTGCTTCAGAAAAAATTTTGTCGCACCAAAGGACTATGGTTGAAAACGACTCAAAATGGCTCAAAAGTTGAACCTTGGAGCACTGAGACAAAAAAAACTGATACTCTTGCCAGTACATGGACAGATCAACGGATTTCAAACAATTTAATATGCTATATTCAGAAGTAAGATAACTAACCATCTGGTGTGCATTTAAAGTGCTGTGATGCCCGCTACATTGCCTATATAGGTAAACAACTTTATTTATCCCAATGAACTTATGAGCAAGCGACATGTATTTAACAAAAAAATACGGATCTTCGTAATAACGAAGACCATTGAACGAGATATTATTTTCTAAAATAAATTCTGTATTAAAGATAAAACGGGTAAACCCCCATGTTGAATGGGGCTGATACTCGGTATAGTTATACTCACGAGTATTCTCAAAGAACATAATTGCAGTTCTGGTTTGATTTGCAATATCGCCATCCTTGAATTGCAACAGATTGCCTGCACAGGCCAGAGCGTTATTTTTCAGGCAGGCTTCATATAACTCTTCCAGTACATCATTGTCTGGGAGGAGGTCATCAGAATCAAGAAAAAATATGAATTCACCAGTAACCATTTCAAGTGCTTTATCCCGCGAGACACCAGCTCCACTATTGCGTTCGTTTCGCACCAATGTAATACGGTTATCTTTTCTAGCATACTGTTCAAGAACCGACCAAGAATCATCAGAGGAGCAATCGTCAACACAAATAACTTCAATTTCACGCACAGATTGGCTGAGTACAGAATCAATACATGCAGGGAGATATTTTGCGGTATTATATACTGGAACAATTATTGAAACTTTTGGCTGCTGAAGACGAGCCAGTTCAATAATACGTTTATTGAAACCCTTTTTTAATAAAACAGATACAACTTCGTAGTAGATATCATCGCCAAGCTTTTCATAAATCTGCTGTAGAAATTTTCTTTTTTTTTCGGTAATTACCCTATATCGCCAGTACAATTCAGCAACAGTGTACTTCAAAAATCCTTTTTGTACTGAAGAAGGGACAGAATTTGTGCGCAGTATATTATTTATTAAAACTAAAACATCAATAATATCAAATATGCTTTTGTCATTTGCTGCAAGATTCTGCAAAGAACCTTTTCTATTTTTTCTATAGTAATAATATCTATTTCGAGTAAATCTGATTCTTTTTGCCTTGATCATCATCTCGTAATAGAAGGGATTATCTTCAAAACGAAGATTTTCAGGAAAGCGCAGATTTTCCTCATTGAGAAACTGGCGCCTGTACATTTTATTCCACGCGGTCACAGGTGCCACATTGGAAACAAAAGAGGCTGTTGCAATATCAGAAAAAGAAAATGTAACATTATCAAGATTTTTTGGAAAAGGTAAATCCCAGCACCAATCATGAGGAATAAGTGTGCCAGCTGTATCATCATATGAATTGATCGCACAAAGAATAACGTCGAGGTTATTATTCTTCGCTGTATGATACATATCAGACAGCATATGATTGTCTATCCAGTCATCACTGTCAACAAAGACGACATATTCTCCAACTGCATATTGAAGGCCATAGTTCCTGGCGCCACCCAGACCGCCATCGTTTCTGCATACAATTTTAATACGAGAATCTTTTTGAGAAAATTGGTTCAGTACAGACCATGATTCATCTGTACTTTCTGTATACACACATATAATTTCAATATTTACAAATAATTGATTAACAATCGAGTTCAAACACTGTGTAATGTATTGTTCAACATTAAAAACAGGGACAATTACGCTTACAGCAACACTGACATCTTTCATATTCTATTCTGAGCAAAAGTATAAATTACTGCCAGACTTCTTGCATATATAAAAATATGCAACCTGTACTTTTTCATACTCCACCATTTGCCTATTTATGAACTTTATTTTTCTCTTAATTTTTATCCACTTTAATATTAATAGTTACCCAAAAAATCTACGAGATACCTTCCAAAGGTATTCAGCCTGTATCCGCGTAGAGGATAATCGCCCCCTGCAATTCTGCTCACATATCATGAATAAATCCTTTTTGTGTCAAGTATACCTAAAGGTTCAAACGCATGGCAGAGTGGAAGCGTAAGACCGTTGTTCCTTGGCAAAATTGCTGCTATTCTATTCAGATCACAAAAAAGTTGAGGAATGTCATAGCCGGTATCTAGTTTGGGTATATGAATGACCCGACTACAACAAAAGAGATAGTAAAAATATAATAAGATTAATTGATATTTTTGGAAATTATTTTATTTTTAGGGTCATGACTAGCACAGAGTCCATAAAGTGGCTAAAAGTAAGTCATGGCAATGAAAAACAAGTACGCTTATCGTTCTAAAATTTCAGAGGCCAAAATCCGACAAATCGTCCGACTTTTTGTCGTGGATTTGGACGCCTCGCAAATCGCTGCGGTAACGAATCTGAATAAAAATACTATTAATCGTTACCTTGCCGCCTTCAAAGAAAGAATCGCCCGCTATTGTGAGTTGGAATCCCCTGTTAGCGGCGAAGTTGAAGTGGATGAGAGTTACTTCGACGCACGCCGGGTCAAAGGCGTAAAGGGCCGAGGTGTCCACGGCAAAACCATTGTTTTTGGCCTATTCAAGCGTAACGGACGTGTATACACTGAGTTCGTACCAGACTGCTCAAACCCACTCTCCAGGGAATAATTCGTGGCCGTGTGGAGCTTGAAAGCGTTATTCACTCTGATGGCTGGCGTGGCTACGATGGCCTGGTGATTTGGGCTATCAGAAGCACTTTCGTGTTGAGCATGGCAACAACGAGTTTGCTAACAAGCATTCCCATCTCTATGAAATAGAAAGCTTTTGGGCTTTTGCCAAAACTCGACTCGTCCGCTTCCGGGGCCTTCACAAGCATACCTTCTATTTCCATTTGAAAGAATGCGAATTTCGCTTTAATCACCGCCATGAGGATATCTACAAATCCTCCTTAAAATGCTCAGAGAGAATCCTCTCTGCTAACCATAATTCTATTTTTATATACCATTTCTCAGCAAAGTGCAAGTACATAACATCTCAATCGACTATACCGGATCATACTCCCTCCCCCGCAAAACTCATCCACTATGTAATTATAATTTATAAAAAAATAGCACAAAAAAACGGTACAAACCGAGTCAAGGGCTTGGGAACGACAAAAATTAGAATTTTTATGAAGACTACAAATCATACTATGGTTACTATGACTACATCAGCCCCCCTATTAAAAAAGAGAAAGTTGAGCATCTCACCATGTTTTCTGCTTCAACCGTTACTGAGAATAAAAATCATAAACTTTTCCCTGACAGAGCTAAAAAGATAATGCATTTTCAATACAAAATCAGGTAAAGAATATCCATCTCCCCAACTTCAGCATCAGAACTAAATTGTCTTGCCCAATAGATAACTTCCTGAGATTCTGCAACCTGAAAGCTTATTGTTATGCTTCCAGCAGTATTTTTCACGAGCTACTGACTTGAATGCCATTTTTCTTCCAGTACGTAATGAGCGGCATTCCCCGTAAAACGAATACTTACAGGATGCTTTTCCGTCCCCAAGAAAGCTAGAAAGGTATTTCGCTGACATTCAAGAAATCCATCATCAGCATCAGGATGCCACGTTACACTGACACCTGTAAACCTGATCTGTTGAATCCGGCTCAACCTGAGGATCTTCCATTGAAATTCATTTTTATCCACTATCCTTGCATAATGATGCAGTATTTTTTGCTGCATATAGACCCTTTTGGGATCTATTTCCCTCCAGCGTATCATCCAGCCTTCGCTGCTTTGGTAAAGTATTTTAATACGACACCCATCAGTCACAGCCTGACTCAGGACTGAAAAGATTTCAGACTTAACCAATCAAAGCCTTTTTCTGTGATACATTCAATTAAAGACAGCAAATGTTCACGAAACGGGTAATCCAAACCTCCAGCAAGTTTTCTTCCCTTCCACCCCCTTGCGGTCAGCATTCCATCGCCGCTCGTACTCAAGTGTTTCAGTGCAAACATCAGAATAATCCAGTCTGACAGACTCAGATCAGTCAACGGGGAAATCTGTCCTCAGTGATATGAAACCCGCTTGTCTTTCGATAAACAAAGTTAAAACCGACTTTCTTCAGAGCCTCCTTGTCTTTATAGAATTGACTATGGGAAATACCCAGATTGGCAATAAGTCTGCTCAGGTTTTGATGAGGATCACTACGAATCATCTGGATGATGGACGACAAACGAGACATCCGTGACACATTTTCATTATGGTATATATTATTCCTAGTTCAAGTAACAAGAAATACTTAGTTAATTATATATGGATACTGCATATACAGACAATCTGATTTTTTGATCTGAGTTTGGCAGCAAGGCAACCGTCACAGTTGTCTGCTGTGACGACTGGTTATCTCGCTTGTTTTCAATTCCATGACATGAAATTTTTCTTTCAGAAATTTTTCTAAAAGACATTCCGTGTTTCAATCCCTGCTCATAAGCTACACTCTCCAGCGGCTCAGGTACATGACGCTCATGTGGGAGGATAAGGTCAGTTCGGGACGATATCAGGCCAAGGCAGGTCATATTCCCTTCATCATCCCCATCGTCTTCTATCACGGTAGAGGGAAATGGAACGGAAAGTAGATGTGGGAACTTTTCGTGGAAGACACGCCGTTCAGCGTGTGCATCCCCGATTTTTCCATGCTTGTCTTCAATCTTGCCGAGCTGCCAGAAGAAAAGCTGCAGGCAAACCTTGCGGACAACGCCATGCTTCTCCTTCTTCAGACGTTGCTGCTCAGGCATCCCGTGGAACAGATAGCAAGGATTTTCCTGCTTCTGAACAGGGAACTCATGGACACCATCAGGCTGTTCCTGAACTACGTCCAGCAGACCCATCTGGATATTACCGAATCACCCATCAAGCAAAGTATAGAGGAAATCGCTATGCAAGAAGGCATCACCACTCCCATGAAGTCTTTTGAGGAATACTGGTTTCCGGAATTCTATAATAAGGGCAAGGAGGCTGGGAAAGCTGAAGGAATTATTGAGGGAGAGGCAAGAGGAAAAGCTGAGGGGTTACGCTCTGCAGTAACCAGTCTCTTACTTTCCCGTTTTGAAAAGATTGGCCCCTCGTTAGTCATAAAACTTAACCAGTTTAGTGATACCAGTCAGGTATTTTCTTTTGTAGTGGAGGTAGCAAGGGCAGAAACATTGGAGGATGTCCGACGACTCATTGAGAGGCCAACTCCCAGGATACAGTAAACTGACACTCCGTTCCCCACGAAAAGGAACGGAGTGTTTTTATCAAAAGCATGAAGGAAACCGCCACGCAGGCGAGGATACCACATCCCACCACAAAAAACGCTCGACGCAAGAGTCATGTGAATGAAAAAGATAATCCAATTTCTCACGGGACTACACGTTCCATCACAAAAAAAGTGGGGACAAAATGGGGACAAGTTCGGGATAAACTTATGGAGAATCAC
>OGQL01001173.1_pt1 | contig 20086 bp, 16 predicted proteins | sample 1553211 | NCBI WGS metagenome assembly OGQL01 (sample SAMEA2579942, study PRJEB22360) | human gut metagenome
CAGATCAACGTTTGTTCGCGTTGCGCGGGAAGGCCCCCCGCCGATTAGCCGATGCGCCTCTTCATTACGGTTTGGGGCTTCTGGGTTCGTAGGGACCGCTGCTCTCGTTCTGCTTCTCGTATTTGCGATCGCTCCGTATCCGTACGATTAGCTTAAATAATGTTTCGTTCGATGTTGTGTGTCCGGCGTTTTGTGAATCTTCTGTATGATGTTTAGAACGTGTGTTTAACGAAAGGCGATTCGTATGGCTGTCGGAAAAAAGCTGCTAAGTGCATTCTTCTCCTTCACTCTAGTTATGGGTCTTCTTCCTTGTTCGGCATTTGCGGACCCTTCGGATTCAAGTTCAAATTCAACAGAGCTTAGCTCTGATGCATTGAATTCTAACGAATCAGAATTTGCAGATGGCGGGGTTGCCTCAAAGCCAGATCCTACCGATTCCGAGAGCGAAACGGATTTCAATGGTTATGCCTCTGGCGGGGAAGATGTTGGGTTTGGCGTCGGTGATGAATTCGCCAACGAGCAGGAGTTGTCTGCCCCCGATTATAGTGATGGCAGGCTGGCAATTTGGGCTGATGGCCTTGATGATCCTTCCGACGTTACGGATGTTTACCCGCCTGACACTAACGAAATCGAAGCATACGCTAACGGCTCTAACCTTCAGCCAATGAGCTTCAGCTCTGAAATGCTGTACTTCTGCAAATATGAGAGCAGCTGCAATTACGACCAAGGCCTTAGCTCGGGCGATGGCTATCACGCCATGGGCTATTTCCAGTTCGACAACAGGTATGGCCTGGGTAGCTTCCTGAAAGCTGCGTATAACTACAACCCTTCAACTTACAGTGCTTTAAAGGTTATTGGCGATCGCTACGGGTGGGATGTGACGGGCGCAACCCGCTCTAACGGCACTTTCACTCAATTGGGTAACGACCTTAATGCTGCGTGGCATGCTGCATACAAGGCGAATCCTACCGAGTTTTCCAACCTTCAGAATGGCTGGGCTTATATTGATTCCTACAACGGGTCGTTAGGTGCCCGTGGTTGCCTTAAGGCATTTGGAATCAACCTGGACAACCGCCCCGATTGCATCAAGGGTCTTTGCTGGGGTATGGTCAACCTGTTTGGCGCAGGAGGCGGCGCCTCGTATATCAACAATGGCAATTATTATGGCGCAAATTGGTTCTTTAAGAATTCCGGCATCAATGACTCTATGTCAGATGAAGCCTTTGTAACTACCCTCTGCGACTATGTTGTCAATAACGTTGCGAAGCGCTATCCCAAGCAATCTATCTACTGGACCGGTTGGCAGAATCGGTACAAGAGCGAAAAAACCGACTGTCTTCGTTACATTCAGTCAAATATATATCCGATAGAAGACAATTTCGCTTCAATTAATAAAGCACCGAATTCGGTTTCGGACGGACAATATTTGCTTAAAACGGAGCTGGGTGGAATGGGCGTTCTCCAGGTTGGCTCTGATGGCTCGGCATCTGAAACTTCGCTGAAAATCTGCTCTTCGACTATGGGCGAAGAACAAAAGTTTGCGATTGAGCGCGATAGTAGCAGTGGGTACGTAAGAATCAAAAATATGCAGAGCTTCCGCTATTTGGGCTTGGTTGGCTCAAATGGGCGATATAGCCAAGCTGTTGTTCAGAAGGAGTATTCGATAGATGATAGGACACTGCTATGGCAAATTGCCGAGAGCGGTGGTGCGCTTATTGTTAAACCGGCAGTAAATACCGGCTATTGTCTTGATGTAACTGGTGGCTCATTTTATGAAGGAGTGAGCGTTTGCCTATACAAGGTGAACGGCACCGCCGCCCAGCGCTTCAGCCTTATAAGCACCTCGCCCAAGGTCGAGGGCGGGCGCACCGTCGCCGACGGCGTGTACTCCCTGGCTTCCAAGGCCGACCCGTCCAAGGTGCTCGACGTGGCCGGCGGCTCCGTGTCCAACGGCGGCAACGTGCAGGCATGGGCCGCCAACGGCACTGCTGCGCAGAGGTTCCGCCTCACCTGCGGCGACGACGGCTTCTACACCATCCAGAACCTCAAGTCGGGCAAGGTGCTCGACGTCGCCGACGCCAACCTCGTGCCCGGCACCAACGTGCAGCAGTGGGACGCCAACGGAACCGACGCCCAGAAGTGGGCGGTGCGAGCTAACGCTGACGGCTCCTACACGATAGTCTCCAAGGCCAACGGCCTGGCCCTCGACCTGTCCGGCAGCACCGTGGCCGACGGCTCCAACGCCCAGTGCTGGCAGCTCGACGGCTCCGGCTCCCAGTCCTTCGTCCTCGACGGCTCCAAGCACGAGCGCACCGTCGCCGACGGCGTGTACGTGGTGTCCTCCGGCCTGGGCGGGCGGAAGGTCCTCGACATGACGGGCGGCTCCACGGCAAACGGCGCGCGCCTGCAGATCTGGGACTCCAACATGACCGAGGCCCAGGCCTTCCGCTTCACCTACGACGACGAGACGGGCCTCTACTCCATCGTTTCCGTCAAGTCCGGCAAGGCGCTCGACGCCACGGACGGCAAGTGCTCGAACGGCACCGCCGTGCAGCAGTGGGGCTCCAACGGCACCATGGCCCAGAGGTGGGCCGTGCTGAGGGACTCCGGCGGGCTCTCCATCCGCTCGGCCCTTGACGAGTCCCAGGCCCTCGACGTCGCCAACGCGTCCGCCTCCAACGGCGCGAAGCTCCAGCTCTACGCCTCCAACGGCACCGCCGCCCAGCGCTTCAGCCTGGTTTCGGTTGAACATGAAAAGGTTGAACCCTGCGCGGACCTTCATTTGGATGGTTGGTACGAGATTGCTCCGACTTCCAATGGGGGCCTTCGTTTCGATGTGGCCGATGGCTCTAGGAGCAACGGCGCGAAAATTCAGCTCTACAGCTCGAATTCAACGCTTGCTCAGTTGTTCCGTTTCGAATACAAGGATGGGTGCTACCGCATCATTTCCGCCAATTCCGGTAAGGCTATCGAAATGCAGAACGGAAGCATTGTTCCCGGTGTCCCAGTAGTGCAGGAGTCTGTCGGTAATGACGATGCTCAGAAATTCAGCGTAGTTAAAGGCGAGGATGGGTCATATACGTTCAAATGCGTCGCAAATTCCTTGTCCTTAGATTTGAATTCTGTGGCAAGTGGCGAAAAGGTAGTTGGCAATACCTCGTCAAGTTCGTTCAATCTCGTGGAGAAGAGCGATTTGCTTGCTGAAGGTATTTACTCCTTCGCAACTGCTCTTAACGAGGGTAAGGTCCTTGATGTTGCGGATGGATCTACCTCCGATGGGGCAAACGTGCAGCTGTACTCCTCGAATGGCACTTTTGCCCAAAAATGGAAGGTAAGTAAAGCTGAGCACGCGGGCAATACCTACCGTTTTGAGTCGATTAAGTCGGGGAAATATCTGGCAGTGAATGGAAACAACGTTTGTCAGAAAGCCTATGACGAAAATTCGGAATATCAGCTATGGACCCCTGCTTCTATTGAGGCTGGTGCTTATATTCTGAAGAACGTAGGGACGGGAACCGTTCTTGATGTTTCGAATGCCTCAACCACTGATGGAGCCAATATCCAGGTATATAGCAGCAATGGCAGCAATGCCCAGCGCTTCTTCCTTAAGAAGGCGGATCCGGTGAGGGGCGTAACCTATGCACTTCATTCTTCTTTGAATTATGGCCAGGTTATCGATGTTGCGGATGGGTCGTCTTCGGATGGCGCGAACATCCAATCATGGGCATCGAATGACACGGGTGCTCAGAAATGGAACGTTTATCAAAACGGGGATGGCACCTATCGTGTAATCAATGCTGCGAATGGCAAGGCCCTTGACGTAAAAGACGGCAAGGCGTTTGCGGGTGCCAACATCCAGCAGTATTCATGGAATGGAACCGCTGCCCAAAAATGGATTATCGAATATCAGGGTGAAGGTGCATTTTCTTTAGCTTCAATGGCAAATAGAAACCTTGTTATCGAAGTTTCTGGTGGGTCGGCGGTCAATGGCTCCAATATTCAGCTTGGCGCAAAAGATGGTTCGGCGAAGCAAAAGTTTTCTTTTGAAGAAACCACTTACGTTCCGCCCATGCCTTCCGACAAGCAGGTGATGCTTAATCGCATTACCGGAACAAGCAGCGGCACCCAATGGCTTATTGCTGTTGATCGTTCTACCCATAAGGTTGGCGTGTTCCGTGGCTCAGCTGGAAATTGGTCTATGTGGTATTACTGGAGTTGCGTGACGGGTGCACCTGCTACGCCGACCATAACTGGCACTTACAGGACGACGGGCTTTAAGCGAGATGCCCTCTCTACGGATTCGCGTGCGATTTATTGCACGCAGATTTGGCAAGGGTACTTCTTCCACTCTATTCTTGCTTCGGAAAGCGAGCTTGGTCAGAGCTTGTCGCATGGATGCATCCGTATGGCCTACTCAAGCGCGAAGTGGATCCACGACAACATCTATGCTGGAACTACGGTGGTTATATATAACTGATTTGCGAAAAGAGGTTCCGAATGGAAATAATTACGTGCGCCATCCCCATTATTTCGTTGGCTTTTTCTCTTATTGCAATTGCTCTTTCTTTTCAGGCGAACAGAATAGCCAAGAAAGACATAGAAAAACAGGACCAGAGAGCGGTGGTAAGAGAATATAATGCGGCCAAAGAGCTGCGTTGCAGAAAGTAGCCGCAAATTATGTGGGTTGGCTCGATTCGCGTTGTGGCATTTTTGAAACACCTGCAAGTTGTGGCGCCTCGACTTGCAGGTGTTTTTCTTATTTTGAGTTGGGGTGACGTTTGCGCAACGAGTAATTATTTTTTGGCTCTGTTAGACCAGTATTGACATATGGGTGATGCCACCGTGATCTAATAAGTAAAGAAACTATGGCATTGGAGCATCATGAACGCCGAAGATCTGGTCATCACCCTCAAGAAGAACACGGCGACGCTCAGCCAGTCCGAGCGTCGCCGTGCAATCGAATCCGTCAAGGACGTCATCCGCGCCGCCATGTTCGACGACGCTGCAGGCAACGGCTATGAAGTCGAGCGCTGTCCCCGCTGCGGTTCGGTCGCCATCGTGAAGAAGGGCAAGTCCAAGAACGGCGAGCAACGGTATCTCTGCCACGATTACAGCAGGACGTTCTCCGGCTCCACCAACCGAATCCTCAACACGAGCAAGCTGGCCCTCGAGACCTGGATGGCCTATGCCGAGTGCTTCGTGCTGACGCTTCCGCTCCGCGAATGCGCGGCCCGCTGCGGCGTATGCCTCAAGACCGCCTACACCATGCGCCACAGGCTCATCGAGTGCCTGAAGGCGTACTCGCCCGGGTTCCACGTCGGGAAAGGAAGCGCGTGCGAGCTTGACGAGACATGCTTCCCCGAGTCGTTCAAGGGCAATCGCACCAAGGGCTCCTTCAGGATGCCGAGGAAAGCCCATTGCCGCGGCAAGGAGATCCACAAGCGAGGGCTGTCGCGCGAGCAGATCTGCGTCATGACGGGGATGAGCGACACCGATGCCGTGTTCTTCGAGGTGTCGGGGTGCGGCTACCTCTCGAAAAAGCGCGCCATGGACGCCCTGCGCAGCAGAATCGGCTCCGGCGCGGTCGTCGCCACCGACAAGGCGCATGCCTACGTTGACGTGCTGGCCGAGCTCAACGTCGCTTCCCATGAGTCCTACAGCGCCAAGAGCCGGTCGGCTGGCACGATCAAACGCATCAACACCGTCCACTCGCTCCTCGATACGTTCATGGCGCGTTTCAAGGGCGTTTCCACCAAGCACCTCGCCGTCTACCTCGACTGGTTCCGCTGGGGCCGCACCTTCGTGACGGCAGGCTCCCGCGTGGCGGAGTCGACGGTCGCACGCCAACTCGCAGGAGGCACCTGCGCTGTTCGCATCCGCGACTTGTTCAACGTGCAGCCGCCGTATATGGACTATCGGGCCGTATAGGCAGCGGAGTCCGCTAGAATGACAGCACCGTGGCATACACGATAGTTAGGAGCCGCCATGCCGTCAAACATACCCGCAACGACCATCAGGATAGAGCCTGAGGTGAAGAAGGAGGCGACTGCCATCCTCGATGAGCTCGGGCTGTCCATGTCCAGCGCGGTGAACATGTTCCTCGCGCGATGATCCGCGAGGGCGGCTTGCCCTTCGAAATGAAGGTCGCGCCGAAGGAACTTGCAGCATCGGTCAATATCGCGGATCGAGAGAGAGAGAGAGAGAGAGAGAGAGAGAGAGAGAGAGTAGGCACTTCGCGCCTACCATTGCGGCTGCCGAAAGAAGGTGGTCGTAATGCCTAGGGACCTGACGGAGGATGCGGTACGCGATCTAGCTAGATCAGCCCTCGGTCTTACCGACAGGGAGTCGGTAAAGCTGGAGTTGGTCAGCTGACCACATTCAATCAGCTCGGATTCCCTCATGTATTGCGCAAGCCAGACGGCTGGTGGCTTCCGGAGAACAAATCCGAAGTTGCAATGATTCTGGAAACCAAAGCAACGCGAGTTCCTCTCGGCCAGAAGTGGGTGGACGACATAATCGAGGATATCCACATCGTAGAGTCCCGGTACGAAAAGGTCGTCGGAATCCTGTACAACGGGGAGAAGGTTCGCGCGTTCAAAGGCGAAGAGGAAATCGAAACACCCGACGAACTGCAACCCGTTGAATACTACTTAGCTTTTTACGATGCCGACAGTATCGACAAAGAGCTGATTTACGAGCTTACAGCGCGCATCAACCATTGTCTTCATTTCCAGTTTGGTATCAAAAGCCTATATCATCGCATGATTTTACCGCATGCGCATTAGTGGCCGAGCGATATGGTGGCGGACTGAAGCGCTTGAAGGACTTGGGTTATGCGACATTTCATACGTCGATTCACTCAACACTGTCGAAATCTCTCCAATCCAACCGCAAGCAAAACGAGAAAATAGACATCTTGCTTGAGGAGTATTCAGACATCAAGATGAATGCGAGCGACAACCAGGGGGCAATCAACGATTTCATAGATTGGGTTGTCGAGGTTTCGGAGTGCGTAAATTCAAACGAGTGGCGCGGCGAAGACGTTATGGGGATCTTCTTCAACGAGTTCAACTGGTACAAAGGGAAGTCAGAGCAAGGCCAGGTTTTCACCCCTGAGCATATTACTGACTTCATGTACAGAATCCTCGAAGTAGATAAAGACGACCATGTCCTTGACGCGACATGCGGGTCGGGCGGTTTTCTGGTGAAAGCGATGGCCAACATGATCGTCGAAGCCGGAGGCCCGAACTCGCCAAAGGCCTCGGAGATAAAAACCAAGCAGCTGTTCGGCATCGAGTTCGATCGTGAAATCTATGCGCTCGCATGCGCAAATATGCTAATCCACAAGGATGGAAAGACAAATCTAGCGCAGCTCGATGCCAGATATGACGATGCATGCGAATGGATAAGGTCGAAGAAAATAACGAAAGTCCTAATGAATCCTCCCTACGAAACCAAATATGGCTGCATGACGATTGTGAAAAATGTGCTGGATTCGGTACCGAAGCATACGCAGTGCGGGTTTATTCTTCCAGACAAAAAGCTTGAAAAAGCCAGTAAAACGCTGATGAAGAAGATCCTGGAGAAGCACCGTCTCGAAAAGGTCATCAAACTGCCCGAAGACCTGTTTTTCGGAGTTGGAGTTACAACGAGCATCTTCGTATTCGAAACCGGCGTCGCGCAAGGTGGCAAGGAATTTTTCGGCTGCTACATGGAGTCAGATGGATTGGCGACTGTTAAGAACAAGGGTCGTCACGATGTATACGGGAAATGGGCCGACATCGAAGAGCATTGGATCGATGTGGTCCGAAAGCAATCAGGCGATCCTAGTTGCCAATGGATCAACCCCTCAAATCATTTATCCTATCAGACCCCCGAGAAACCCTTCGAAGTGTCCGAAGAGGACTTTCGTAAAACAGCAATGGACTATTTAATGTTCAGCCAAGGTATCGACACAGGGGAATTTGGAGAGAAGCTGCTGGATAAGGTCATGTACTCAAGCGTCGTAAGCACAGACGAGGAATACGTTACAGTGACTATCGAGAAGAAGGAATAGGACTATGGCCAGGATCGACACAGACGATTGGGCACCTTTCGCAATAGGCGACCTATTCGATGCCAAAAAGGGCAAGCGGCTAACAAGGGCCCAAATGAAACCTGGAAAGGTTCGGTTTATCGGAGCTTCGGCAAAGAACAACGGATGTACCGCAATGGTCGGCAACGTCGGGAACATTCATCCTGCAAATACGCTTACCGTTTGCTACAACGGCAGTGTCGGGGCGGCGTTTTTCCAGGATGAGCCCTATCTTGCGTCTGATGATGTTGTCGTGTTGTACCCGAAATTCGCTATGACTCGGGAGATCGCCCTGTTCTTTATTCCTTTGATAAAAGCGGCGGGAGCTCGATATGACTATGTGGACAAATGGAGGATGGAGGTCATGGTCATGGACGAAATCCTGCTTCCTACGGACAACTCTGGAAAACCTGATTGGAACCACATTGAAGCTTACATGCTGGAAATAATGGAGCAGGCGAACAATGCGATTTCAGAGTTAACGCGCATTTGGGCTTGATGAAACGGCGATTCCATTATCCATGAACTGCACTTACGCCCGCCGTCTGTGTGACGACGGGCGTTTTTTAGGACGCTATTTGCATGTCAATATTGGTCTAACAGAGCCTTATTTTTTGAAACATAACCCCATTTTCCTTAAGGAAAATGCTCTCTGACGAGGCGTATTAAGCGGAATTTTCACATACTTTCTGAGTCGCTGCGGAGTTAGGTTTGATTAACTTACGGGATGATTTTCGGCTGCACGTCTGGGAGCTGTTTAATCGGCTGCTGAAAATCTACATCGGTTAATCACCCTAACCGAATCCCCCTCGGGCCAGTTATTTGCCTGCATCCCCGCATCGGCGTTAAGAAGGACAGCGGAATCGTTCGGTTAACAGATGTAATTGGTCAAATCGGAAAACGCTTCGAGAACCTGGTCTTTTGTGTAGTTTCCCGTGTTGATTTTCCCTTCTGCGAGTTTTTTGAAGCTTCGCTCTAGTTGGCATAGGCCTGAATCTGCCTCTTGCTGTCCGCTTATTGGGTGAATGTAGCGAATGGGCGGGTAGATAGAGCGGTGCTTGAATATGGTCCCGTTTCCAATCCATTTTTCGGCATCGCTCTTCTTGAACCTGAAGACAACAAAGCAGGGACTTACGTTGCTAAAAGTAGGGAATAAGGGTTTAAACAGGAGGCCATGTTGTGCATGGGGCCTAATAAAATGTGAGGGAATAGCACGTCTCGCGTCCATAAGCCAGCCGGTTTCATGTCGGTCAATCCCCTTCCGGTAGTCGGGTTTAGTAAGCTTGCCAATGTTGATGGCGTACAGATAGGAGTAAGGCTCTTTGTTTTTGTTGGATAGCCTAACTCTGACATTGTTGAACATCGATGATGCCTGACTTTTTTCGCATTTTTCTTCTTTGACGTACTCGACAAGAGAGAAATATAGGGCATAAGGAATAGAGTCAGTTAAATCGAGCCAAGTGGTTTTGACTCCATAATGCTGGAGAAGAGGCTCTATACAATATTGTTTTACCCCTATGTTGATGAGATTCTCATTTCCAATAGGTAGCACATCGTCATAAATGCCAAAGTGTTTGTTGGGCTTTTTCTCCCATCGGCCTGACATGTTGATAAGCTTATCGATGAGCTCGTTGCACGATGCGGGATCTTTTGCTCTCAGAGCGGATGAAAGTGGGAACCCTGATGAATATAGAGTCTGTTGGCCTCGTAAGAGAACAGTGCCTTCGGAATTGTACTTAAGGTAGCCGATAGCCTGGCTGAGTGCCTCAGGGCTTTCGATCTGCACGACGTCAACCCAGTTTCCCGTCGAACTTTTGACGCCTTTGACCGATATATCTTTTCTCACTTTCTCAATAATCCAGGGATTCCAGCATTTTTCCATAGGGTAACTTCCTTAGTACGGTAAGGCTATTGAGAGAAGAGCTCCGCTCTAGAATTTGCGTCCGGAGGTACGAGTCCGTGGACATCTATTTAGTGACTTTTTGTTTAGGCAGTACGGGCTGCGATTCAAGTAGCGCCCTGTAGTGCGAAATCGCATTAATTTCGGCTGTCGATCTATATCGAATTGCTCTGTAGACAACCTTGGCATAATCGGCGAACGAGTAATCCCAGGGTTTAGGGTTTAATTCGAAGTGGATGATGAATGTTTGCCCTTTTTTGATGAACCCCCATTTTTCATAGCGTGTTAAGCAATCTTGGAACAAATTGAATGATTCGGGAAGATGTAATTGTTCAGACAAGGGCCAGTCTTGGCAAAGTAGCTGAATAATATCCTGGTCGCCAATCCCGGTAGGGTAATTCGATAGAAGATTCTCGTTGCTTCCTATCTCTTCTAGGATTCCGATGGCTCTGTCGAATTCTTCGATCGAAGGCTTAATTACCAAGAGGCCAGAGTTCATGTCGACCCAGTCGGGTCTTGCCCGGTGACCTGCTGCGACAGCGGACATATGTTTTGAGGAAAACAGTGTATCGATGTTGGATACAACCATCATATCTGAGTCCAGGAGAACTATTTTGTTGAATTGTGTAAACGAGAGGATGCTCAGCTTCGAAAAAGTATCATTCCACCGACTAAAACCGGCTTTTTGGTTTTTGATGGCAATTTCCTTGGGAGGGGCTACTCTATCTACCTCATGAACAAGGCATCCTTGGTCGGTGAGTAGTGCAATGACGTCGTTGCTGCATTGAGAGGTGAAAACGACAAAAGGATGATCTGTTCCTGTATCCTTAATGCTCTGATGCAGGGCCAATGTGCCTTTGACGTAGTCGTCGCCTATTAAAAAAGTTGCGTATACGTTCTCGTGGTTTTCGTTGGTCATTGTAGTTCCTGGTGTTTGGGTGCATTTACAATAAAACTATAAAGATAGTCTCTCTGGTTGTTTGGAAGGATCAAGCCATTGATACCAAAAATAATTCATTACATATGGTTTGGCGGAGCGGAGATGCCGGAGGAAGCGAAGAAATGCGTTGCGTCGTGGAAAAAGTATTGCCCTGATTATGAGGTTGTTCGCTGGGATGAGACGAATTTCGACCTGCGATGCAATCGTTATGTGCAAGAGGCGTATCAAGCGAAAAAATGGGCTTTTGTTAGTGATTATGTTCGACTCTGGGTATTGGTTAATTATGGCGGCATTTACATGGACACCGATGTTGAGGTTCTAAAGCCGCTGGATGGTTTTTTGGGACATCATGCTTTTTCGGGGTTCGAGTCGGATTCATCGGTGCCGACGGGAATTATGGCATGCGAAAAGGGCTTTCCCTTGTTTTATGAATTGCTGGACGATTATTCGAATCGTGCTTTTATTAGCCCCGATGGCTCTTACGATTTGTCGACCAATGTTGTCGCAATCACAAAAACATGCAGGGCCCATGGGTTGCAACTGAATAATGCCCTTCAGGTTATTGATGGATTTGTGCTGTATCCGAGTGATTGGTTTTGCCCGAAAAGCCATGAGACGGGATTAATTAATTTGACCGACAACAGCGTAACCATCCACCATTTTAGTGGTTCTTGGATTGATGATATTGAAAAAAAGATGCTTCAGGAGAGAAGGGATTTTCTGAATAGGCATCCGTATTGGAATCCCATGGCGGCAGGTTTGCTCATGCGTGTGCGACATGCAATCAAAACAGGTAATTCTGGGCCTCTTCGTGACGCTCTCCGTTTATATTTCAGGAATCGTTCTTAGGTGTGGTGTATGCGAAAAAAGATAATGCTCGTCTTCGGCACTCGTCCTGAAGCAATCAAAATGTGTCCTCTTGTCAATGAATTAAAAAAAGCCCCAGAGGACTTTGAGACGCTCGTGGTCGTTACTGGGCAACATCGCGAGATGCTTGATCAAGTGTTGCGTGTATTCGATGTTGAGCCTAATTACGATCTCGCTATCATGAAGCCCGGCCAAACGCTCTTTGACGTTACTTGCGATGTGCTTTCGAGGATTAAGGAGGTGCTTTGCAAGGAACATCCTGATATCGTTTTGGTCCATGGTGATACGACGACCTCATTTGCTGCGGCGCTAGCATGCTTTTATCTTCGTATTCCAGTGGGCCATGTCGAAGCAGGCTTACGTACTTACGATGTTTTTTCGCCATGGCCCGAAGAATTCAATAGACAGGCCGTTGACATTATTTGCGATTTCTATTTTGCGCCAACAGAGACATCAAAACGAAACTTGCTAGAAGAAGGTAAGCCCATTGAAAAAATATGGGTTACTGGCAATACAGGAATCGATGCCCTTCGCACAACAGTGAGAAAGGGGTATACAAGCCCAGAACTCGAATGGGCTAAGGGCAGTCGTCTTATACTTATCACTGCGCACAGACGCGAAAATCTTGGGGAGCCCATGCACCGGATGTTTCGTGCCATACGCTGTGTCATGGAAGAGCACCCTGATACGAAGGCTATTTATCCCATTCATATGAATCCCCTTGTGCGTAAAGCCGCGCACGAAGAGCTGGATGGATTTGAACGGCTGCGTATCATTGAGCCTCTTGAGGTGCTTGACTTTCATAACTATATGGCCGCCTCCTATCTGATTCTTACAGATTCTGGAGGTATTCAGGAAGAGGCCCCGGGTCTGGGTAAGCCCGTGCTTGTGATGAGGGATACCACTGAAAGGCCCGAAGGGATTAAAGCTGGTACTCTTAAGCTTGTTGGCACTGATGAGGACTCTATCTATCGGGAGTTTAGTAAGCTTCTTTCGGATGAGGGCGAATATAAGAAAATGTCACAAGCATCCAATCCTTATGGGGACGGTCACGCCAGCGAGCGTATTGTCGACGTCCTTAGATTCGGGTAGCCCATGTCTAGTCAAAATAAAGTAATAACAATCGTTATTCCCTTTTACAACACAGATCCATCTCTGTTCTCGAAATGCCTTCAACGTCTCGAGCGTCTTCCCGTGGAAGATGTGGAGGTAATCGTGGTGGACGATGGCTCCGATGCCGTTCATGCTGGATACCTTGATCGTGTATCTCGGGGCTCTTCTTGCGATGTCTCCGTCTATCACAAAAAAAATGGAGGGCAGAATTCCGCTCGAGAATACGGGATGTGCTTAGCGAGGGGCGAGTATCTTTTGTTTCATGACTCGGATGATTACATCGAAGTTGAGCCTATGCGCAAGGTCGTTGATCGTCTGAGAGCTTCCGATGTCGATGTTTTGGCGTTTGGATACGACCTTGTATCGGTGAGCGGCGGCGTGTTGGGCGTCGTTTCTCCATGGAAAGAGGGATTTACCTCCATTTCTAAGAAAGAATTACTGATCAATAGCGATGGTCTCTGGAGACAATGTTATAGGCTTGATTTGCTTCGTCAGTTTGCGGGAGGACTTGCCCAAGGGCTTAAAATCGGTGAAGATCTTGCATCTGCTTTAGCGTGCGCCGCAAATTCAAAATCTGCTGAATCATTTGGCTCGATTGTTTATCACTATGTCCAAAGACCTGATAGCGTTTTGCATGCTCCTGATCCGGAATCGACATTTGATATCTTGAAGTCGTTTGAGTATGTTTTTGGGCATTGTGAGTATGAATCAGAGGCAATGGCCGAGGAAATCGAATGGATGGCTATCTTGCATGTTCTCAGATGGGGCAGCGAGAGAGCCATAAACAACCATTGCGATTTAGACGACGTAAAGAAAGTATTCTTCTCTTGGATGAATTCATATTTTCCGCATTGGCGGCAAAATAGCTATCTTTCGAAAGAGAAGATTGCAAAGACCCCCTTTTTTGTTTGCTCTATTAACGGTCATTGGGGAGTTTGCAGATTGCTCTCCACTATAGGCAGGGTTGTAGCCAAATCAACAGCTAAATAGGTTGATAAAAACGATGACATCAATTACCTCAAAAAGCAGTCGAAAGATTGGGATGCTAGTTTCTTACATCTATTCTTTCGTTTCTATAGTTGTTTCATTGGTTTATGTCCCCTTGCTTTTGAATGGCATAGGCGAAGAAGAGTATGGCCTCTATCAGCTCGTTGGCTCGGTAATGTCGTACATTGTTTCGATCAATGGCGTGCTGTCTGCTGGCGTTGGTCGCTTTTATTGCATGTATCGCGCAGAAGGCGAATCCAATGAAGCGCAAAATGTTCTGGGGATAGCCAAGAGACTCTATGTCGTAATTTCCATTATCGTGATGGTATCTATTTTCGTCTTGGCTTTTGTTGCGAAATTTATTTACCAATCATCTCTTGCGGCAGTTCAGCTTGACGAGTTGTTCTTTATGATTCTTGTGCTGGGGATAAATACAATCATCACAATGTTCAACAGCATTTCAATCGCCGTAATTACTGCATTCGAACGCTTTGTTTTTCTGAAAGTTTCGAGTTTGCTATCGCTTCTTGCTCAACCCATTATCGTTGCCCTATTATTGCCGGTTGCTCCAAACGCCATCATGGTTACTTTTGTGGTGCTTGCGACCAATTTGGCTTGCGCTCTTGTGCAATGCGCGTATACGAAGTTCGTATTAAAAATTCGCTCTGCTTATCTGGAGTGGAACCTTGGCCTTGTTAAAGGCTTGTTCAGGTTCAGCGGCTCTCTCCTTTTGGTTGCAATTGCTGATCAGATTTTCTGGAAGACCGATCAGCTTATAGTGGGCTATCTGTATGGTGCTGCCGCTGTTGCGATCTATTCTATTGGTTCGCAGATTTACTCTGCCTATATGGCGTTAGGTACGGCAGCTTCTTCCGTTTTTCTTCCTAGGGTGTCTGAGCTCTACCACCGGAACAAGGACATGAAGGCTATCTCTGAGCTTTTTAGCAAGGTTGGCAAGATCAGTTTTCTGATCTTGGGTGTTGTATTGAGCGCTTTTCTTGTTTTGGGCCCTGATTTTATTGAACTATGGGCCGGCCCTGGCTATTTCGATTCGTATCTTGTTGCGGCCATTGTTATGGTTCCATTCACTATAGATTTAATTCAGGCCGTTGGTCTTACCATCTTGCAGGTTATCAATAAGTACTTATTTAGGGGCGTGATGTACCTTATTGTTGCTGTGGTAAATGTTTTCCTAACCCTACTATTTCTTCAGATATGGGGAATACCCGGTGCCGCCATTTCTACGGCTCTCGCGATGTTGCTCGGAAACGGCTTCATAATGAATTGGTACTATTGGAAAGTCGTCGGGCTGGATATTCCTTATTTTTGGAGGAGTGTATCTAGACCCATGCTCCCTGCGTTATTTTTAACTGTCGCATTTGGCGTATTCTACTGGACAATTCCGATGGAACATGGCAGTTGGGCAACGTTTCTGTTTGCAGGCTTGCTGTTTGTCGTTCTCTATTTTCTCTTTGAGTATCTGTTTGGTTTGAACGCGATAGAGAAAAGGGCCTTGCGCGCAACCTTAAGAAGGCGGCAAGCTAAGTAGCAGATATGAATACATCCACTACTTAGTGCTGCTTATCCAATAAATCGAGTAGTTTTTCAGATGTTTTATTCCAGGAGAATGCCATCTCCACGTATTTGTGTGCCTCTGATGCCTGCCGTGCTGCTCTGCTTCTATCATCGATGTATTGTTCAATGCTTTTTGCGATTGTTTGAGGAGTCGTGTCTTTGAGTATGGTGCCATACTTCTCGTTTGGGACTACCTCTTCTGATCCTGCGCAATTCGAGACTATAATTGCGTTTTCCTGGACGGCGGCTTCGAGCAATACGGTCGGGAGCCCCTCGGGATATTCCGTGGGGAGACAAAAGCAGTCAGAGGCATTGAGCAATGATGACAAGTCCGATTGCTCTAGCTTGCCAACAAATTTAAGCCAATGTTCGTTGATTAGCGAAATCGTTTCTTTCAAGGGGCCATCGCCGGCTATGACGACAACGAAATCGCTATGTGTCTTTGATAAGCGCCTTGCAGCGTTAATTAGCTTAAGAGGTCCTTTTTCTGGAATTAGCCTACCTGCGAAAACGATTACGAAGTTTGATTCTTCAACTTGCATCTCTTTTTTCCAGTTGCGATCGCTGGCTAGCTCTTTATAAGCTTTTGCATCAAGCGAGTTCGGTATTATGCCGCTGCAACTTAAACCAATTGAGGATAGCCATTTCGAGCCACCTTGGGAAACGGAGGCAAAAACCGGATTGCTGGATAGCATCAAGGAGGTTACGAGAGACTCGTATTTGCGCATGGCAAAGCCAGTGGGCGTTTTAGCATGCGACAAATAGCCAGAGCTGTGGTCGATTACAAGAGGGCGAAGACCGAGTCCCTTTGCAATTTTACAGCCCAAAAGAGACAGTGGATAATAGCGAGTGTTGATAACTATATCAGTTGGGTTGTAGTTGTTGACACGCCGTATGGTGTGTTGGATTGACTTTGGGGAAGTGATGATGGGGAGGCGGTCATCCATAATGGATTTCGAAGTTATTTCGATGACACGAATCTTCTTATCTTCTTTTTCGGCTATATCGGCAGGTTTATTTAAGGATGAAGTTACGATCAAGACTTCATGCCCCATTTTCGTCAGTGCTTTGCTGAGATTTTGCGTAAACTTTTCAACACCGCCCAAATGCGGCGGGTAGTAAGCGGAGAAAAAAACAATTCTACGTTTTGCGAAACTCATTATAATCCTAAAGCAAAGAAATCAAATAAAGCAGGGGCTTGTCTAAATGAATCTTGTGAAGCCCAATTATCACGCCAACACCAAGCTTGATTTTTAGCGTTTGTCCTTTTGGCCGGAAAACTCCAATGTATGGGTTGTTTCGGTAATTGGGAAATTTTTCTTCAGCGTCAGAGAATACGAAGTCGTATTTCTCCTTCATCTTTTTAATTCCGCAGCCCCTGTTGAAGACAACGAGAGCGTTAACCATATTGGCTAGATATGTATATTCGATAACGCGTTGCTTGCTTTCGGGGAGGGCCTTGATGTCATGTTGTCGCAGGAAAGCAGTGAATAGCTCCGACATGATTCGCTCGTGATTCTTGTCGGAATTCATGGATCCTGTAATAGACTTCCTATTGAAGTAGTAATAATATCCAGCGTACTTGAGCACCTTAACCTGGGCTCCGCAATAAAAGGCGCACATGCTAAAGTAGATATCTTCACCACAGCTAACATCCGTAAATTGAAGATTGTTGCTTTTTATATAGTCGAGTCTAAAGAGCTTTGCGCAGGCCATGGCGTACGTTGTTGTGCTCCATACCGAATCACTTAGAATGTGCTCGGTTAGTTTCCCGTCGACATCACGGATATAGCCGCCGACGACAATGTCGTAGCGTTGTTCGGTAAGGCTGTTAACGTAAGTTTCGATATAGTCTCGTTTGACGTAATCGTCGCTATCTACAAACATTACGTAGTTTCCAGATGCAAACTCTAGTGCCCTCTCGCGGCTTCTTCCCAGTCCTAGGTTTTCTGAATTCTCTATTAACTTAATTAAGTTTGGGAAACGATTAGAATAGTCTTTCGCAATAGCGGCGCTGTTGTCTGGGCTGCAGTCGTTAACGCATATTATTTCATAGTCGTCATACGTTTGGTCGACAAGGCTATCTAAGCAACGAGCAAGATACAGCTCAACGTTGTATATGGGCACAATTATCGATACTCTCATCTTTCTCCCATGCTGTGTAGATTGAATAGCTAATGCACAGACGTCTGAAACTTTTTTAGCGGAGCGTCCGGTGACGTCAGCGCGTGAATAAGCATATACACGTTTTATAGCTACGGCTTAAAGTGGCATAGTTACAATATAATTGAGACAATGGTTTTAACAAAGCCAAGAGGAATTTCTATGATTCTGTTGTTTCTTTGCGTGGCGAAATGGGAGTTTAATCGCTTGGCCCTCCCGACCCTTTGGTTGACGGCGCACCCGATACGGGGATACTTTGTTGCTCGAATACGTTTTAAAATTTGCCAACCAGCGCGGTAGGTTTTGGGCCTATCGTATAATTAGGAAAAACGAATCAATTGGCATCTTAGTTGAATACGATTATATTATACCCGCATATAACGAGGAGGATTCTTTGAAGCCACCGTAGAGACGCTGAGGGCTGTCGTCCCGAGTGTAGATTTCTTAATCGTGAATGATGGTTCCAAAGACTACACAGTTGCCGTATGTCGCAGGAGCTCATACCCTTTCATCGATTTGTCGACGAATCTTGGGTTAGCGGATGCCTTTCGGGCTGGCACGAAATACGCATATCGCCACCATTATGAATGCGCAATTCAGCTTGATGCAGATGGCCAGCATTTGCCGGAGTATATACCTGCATTAGAGAAGGCTATCGAAACAAGTGATATTGCTATCGGTTCTCGCTTTATTCTTGGGGCGCTAGATCGATGCGCATGCTGGGGAGCAATTTGATTCAAATTGCAATCAAACTAACAGCTGGCCAAACGATAAAAGATCAAACTTCCGGAATGCGCTCGTTTAACGCTCGTATGATCGAGCAAATGGCGCGAGGGCTCAATTTTGGCCCAGAGCCCGATATGGTTTCGTATCTATGAACCTGAATCTGAATCTACCCCAGATCCGTTGTTAAGTGGATTTCCGTTTCGGCATGATGACCGAAAGCGGGGAAGGGGGGGCACGATGGGAACGCCATCTCCCAAGTACACGGCCGAGTTCTGCACAGCATTCCGTTATCGGCCTACCCGTCGAGATGATGTAGTCGGCGGCTGGATTTGGCATGGCATACCGTCCTCTCGGTCGCCGTTGAACGCATTCTAAAGCATCTAAGTCTCTAGCATGCGTGTCCGAAAGAACGATACAGGTCAGTTGCGCACGCCATGCTCGAGAGCAAGGTCTCTGTAGCCGCCCTCACCACGTAGATAGGCTCCGACGACGCGAAGCTTGAACTCCTGGGGTAGCGGATGTTCTTCTTCGGCCTGCCTATAGCCCCGACGCCGCCTTGGTCGATCCTCTTCCTCCAAAGCTTCACGGTTGACTTCGTAAGGCCGAACTCGTGTTGCAGCATGGTGATGGTCGCCCTGTCGGCGTACCTGTCCGCAAAGCGCCGCTTGAACTCAGCGGAGTAATCCTTGCTCAGCAAATCAACCCCCCTTAATGCAGAAGACCCCTATAGAAGAGGCAGAACATTTTCTGTCCAACTATAGGGGTCTTCTGCAGATTTGGGGCGCAGTTCAGTTCGAAAGAGTCGAGGTCGGGCCCATTTGCCTATTGACAATGTCCTGCTCGTATTAAAGAAAAGCAACTTGCTGATTTAACTTGCATTACATCGATTTTGACTCAAAAGCTTCTTCGTGAGGTAAACGGATTGAAAAAGATGCCCTACGAATGAGGACCCACGATACCCCATTACAGTCTGAGATAAGTCATCGATGAACTTCGGTGGCGATCATTCGGCGCATGGCCTACAGTTTGGCCAAGCCCCGAGGGGCCGCCGATCGGGCGTCCCCGGATGGCCGTTTGCCCCTGCCCCTCGAGGGCCCGGGGGGGTGTTGCCACCGAGGACGCTCGCCGCTCCGAACGACTGATAGGAAACTGCCGGGCCCGGAGGCCACGGCCAGGTAATGTGGGTGTCGAGGGGAGGGCTTCCGATCGGCCTACCGATTGGAGGATACCACCATGGCACCACCCGCCAGGCCGAGGGTCGTCATAGGGCTCGACGTCGGGAAATCGGCGCACTGGGCGTGCGTCGTCACGCGCGAGGGCGAGCTCCTGGCAAGCAGGCCCATTCCCAACAGGGAAAGCGCCATCGACGGGCTCTACGCTCAGTACCCGGGCGCGCTGGTCGTCGTCGACCAGGTCCGCAACATCGGCTCGCTCGCGCTTTCGCGCGCCAAGCTCGCCGGGATGCCGCGCGCGTACCTGCCCGGGCTCGCCGCGCACGGCGCCTCGAGGCTGTTCGCCGGAGACGCCAAGACCGACGAGCGCGACGCGATGGTCATAGCCAAGACGGCGCTGGGCATACCCGACGCGCTGCTTGCGGTGGCCGACAGGCCGCCCGAGGTAGAGGCCGCCAGGTCGCTCGCCGCGCAAAGGGACTTTTTGACCTGCGAGAACACGCGCAGCAAGAACAGGCTCCGCAGCATATTGCTCGAGTCGTGCCCGGAATTCGAGGCGCAAGCCGACC
>OGQL01001175.1_pt1 | contig 20079 bp, 18 predicted proteins | sample 1553211 | NCBI WGS metagenome assembly OGQL01 (sample SAMEA2579942, study PRJEB22360) | human gut metagenome
AGCCCCGATACCTTCTCCTTCCCTCTTAATAGTCTTCTTTATAAGAATTTGCTTATTATAAGGATTTGATATGTCAGATAAATATTCAGTGTATACTCCGTCCTCTGCTATATACAACTTCTTATCTGAATCTATAAACAATATCCCATTATAAGCGCTATCAGTAATAGCTTCCTGTATAGTAGAGTACCTTAATCCTATATTACGTTGTGCCTGTTTCTTCTGTTCATCAGTTGTTAATTGAGGTCTTATAAACGACACATAGTTGTCAGAATTATCACTTACTAAAGACACAGTTACTCCATTAATCCTAACTACTACAGTATTACTTCCCTCAAGCATGTAAATTCCATCAGATGTAATACTATCTATGCTTGAAACCTCCTTTATTAAAGTGACATCAACATTAAGTTTACCGTCCTTTATAATGTCAATGAACTTCTTGCCCCATTGTACCTTAACCTGTCCTCTAGTTTTAATAATAAAGTCAGAATCAGAGTTACCTACTGTACTATAAGTTCTTCCAAATAATTTATCAAAGTTGCTCATTACTCAATAGTTATTTCTATATTCTTGTCCTTATTAAGTTCAGTCATAAGTCTATTAAATGCAGCAGTACTATTAATAACTTGCCCTTTAACCTTATTCTCTCCAACTAAAAGACATCCCAATGTATCTTCTGGTTTATTACCAACGTGAATAAGAACTCCACTGTAACCTTTAACATCTAATAATCTAGGTAATTTACCACTATATGGCTTAGCCCAAGTCCTATCCTTAAACTTAGGACTGACTGTATTCATATCAACCTTATATGTGCCGGTAGGTATAGCGGTTTTACCATACACCTTAATCTTCTCAATTTCCTCTGTAGGCATAGTATCTTTCAGCCCTCTGTCTGTATCCTCAAGAGTGTCACAGAAATACTTACCGTTTAGGTACAGCTTCCCTATAGTATAAGACACACCTTTATAAGTTCTCTCTAATCGTAAATTAATCATGGCTCGAATTTGGATTAATTGTTCTGTTTAAATGTCTTAAATATTTCTACTAATTGATTAACGTCGTCCTCTCCAAACCTTACTGGCTTGTTAAGAATGTTAACTACAAACCCATCAGCAGACTTCTCTTTCATCTCTGCTTTAACTGCATTGGCAAGCAACTCTAGATTAATATTGCCGTGCACATCTGTGAATATGTCTAAATACTTACCATATTTATCTTCCATATTCTTAACTACGTATGTGATAACAGCTTGACTTGCCACGCTATTAAAATGAAATAGGTTACTCGCCAAGTCTTTAGCATACTTATTAATAGCTTGAAATACAATTTCTTTATCGCTCATTACTTACTTTTACTTAACATAACTTCGTCTAATCTCTTCTTAATCTCTGGGTCCTGTTCCACAAGTTCTAATAATGTGTTAACCTTATCTTCTTTAGCTTTTAATTGAGCATGAATGTGCTCTTTACTCTTTCTAATAGTAGCTAATAGATTATCAGCTGCTACTTTACCATCTGCTGATGACACGAACTCTTGACTAAACTTAGTGCCTAAGAATGACATAAAGCCAGCTTCATAGGTTTGCTTAGCCATTTGATATTCTGGCATCTGTGCTAGAACCTTCTGCTCATCTAAAGACAGAGACCCAACCTCTCTGTTTATTTCATCTAGAATAGGTTGGGTCTTCTGCTGTGCTTGTTGAGCTTGTTGCATCGCTTGTAATTGTTGCATGTAATGGTTCTGTAAATCCGTGTAGTTACTACCGAATGGTTGTCCAAACATGTTATTTAGATTTAGCTACTGACGCAATTGCGGCTGTTGGTGCAGGAGCAGGTGTTACTCTAACATCAAATACTGAATATGCACAATGTCCCTTAACAGGAAGAGAAGTAGGCAATTCATCAAGTACTTGTTGACTAACAATACTAACTCCGTTAGGTATAATCACATCTATAACTTTAGTTACTGTTGGTGTCAAAGTGGTAATAGTTTCACTAGTTGCAGCAGTCTCCATAATCGTAGATGTAGACTCTGTAGACACTCTTACATTTCCTTTACAATCAGTGTATTGGATATTGTGAATAACATCAAATTTAGTAACTTGTACGTACTCCGTTCCTGTAGTTGAAACGTTAACGACTTTTGCCCATCTCTGTGTAACTGTTAATGTAGACACAGGAGCAATTGATGCATTTGCTCCACACGGTAACGATACATTAAACTCCATTACTTGAGCACTTTCTCCAGTTGGTGTAATTTTAACTTTCATACGATAATTAAATTTGAATTAAATAATAAAAGGGAGACCACTTAGATTGTAGCCTCCCTTTTATGGGTTATCTTAAGTTATTGGGCTGTACAAGAAGGACATCCGCCTGTAACTGTGTTAATAGCTGTATTTACAGCGTTGAAGTTACTAGCAGCAGTTCCAGCATACATGCCAGTTCCGTAACTTGTGAATGGGCTACAGTATAGTGGAGCTATACTTGGAACAGGTGCACACAGGTCACTGTAAGCATATTTCAACTGTCCATCAATCTTGTGGTCAAGTTGACGCTGTAATCCATTAGCAGTCATTAACAGATTAGTTTCAGACTTGCAGCAGCAAGCATCAGTGTATCTTTCAGCATTAACTTTGTTAAGCTCGAACATTAGAGGTAGAGCAGCAGCTGTAGCAGCTTCTTTCTTCTCTAAATCAGAGATTCTAGTACTTAGTCTAGCGAACAAATCAGCTTTCTCCTGAACATCTTGTTCTCTCCTCTTGTAAAGCTCATCACATAATCTTAAATTCTGCGCATTATCACGAGATACGATATCTACGTACATTGCACTCTTCTCTTGAAGGTCTTCTACTCTACCTTTCCAAATTTGGTTAGTTAAAACTTGAGACTCGTTACCGATTCTCTCGTTAGTAGCCAAAGCACGGCTGTTAACGTAAGTGTACAGGTCAATGTCGTCTTGCATTGATTGTACTCTGTTCGCCCATGATAGGTTATCAGCTTGCTGTCCTTGAGCCATAGCTAAGGTTTTAGCATTTTCAGCTGCCTGCATAAGGCCGCCTATTGGCGACCTTCTTAATGAAAACGTTATGAGATTATAATAATTACTCTGCAAGTAATCTTCCAACTAGAGCTTCAAGTCTTGCAACTTTATCCTCTAGATATTTAATTTTAACCATAGCAAGTTCGTTATAGTTAACTGATTTAAATCCTTCACTATCAGTGTTCACCATTTCTGGATACACTTTCTCAAGTTCTTGAGCAATTACTCCATAGCCATGATGTTTTTTGTCTGTTCTATCAAACTCTACTAGTCTAACAGCATCAGCTTTACTTGCATCAATTTCTACTACGTTAGTTTTTACTCTAGCATCAGATGTATCAAAGAATCCATTAGCTGCATAGATAGCTGCTGTTGATGTAATTGCACCACCTTCAAATCCTTGCAAAGACATAAGAATTCCATTATCTTCTATGTAAACACCATTCTTACTGTAAGTTTGTGGATTAGCTCCTTGTGATGTAGCTCCAATTAGGTATAGTCTATCAGAAGAATTTGTTGCACCTGCTGTGTTCTTTGTATCTGTAAAGTCATCAAGTTTCTTCTTATCAACACCAGTTATTAAACCTGCACGACCTTGACTATTACCGCTTGCTGGAGAAGCCATAGGTAAAGAAATGATTTTATGAGAAATAGACGTATCACTGTATGTAACATCTAATGGAACATACGCTGATTGCCAATCCGTACTGGGAGTTCCAGGTTCTACTTGTTTAACTAAGGTAGGCTTGCTTGTGATTTCTGACCAGCTATAAGAAGGTTTAGAAGAACCAATCCATGATGGTTTACCTGTCACATTGCCCCATGCAACTGAGTCGGCTTCTCCACCACCTGTAGCAGATAGAACACCATTACTAATTGCCAAACCACTTCCTACTTTTACACCACCAAGTGTAGTAGCTGATGCAGTTGGTAAACTGTATTTAGTATCAGTCCAAGGAACATTTACTACCGCTTGCTCACTACTATTAACCTGAACAGCATATGTTCTGCCTGAAGTTGTAGTAATTCCGTTAGGAGTTCCTCCCTGTGTGCTACTTGATAACTTGATACCTCCACGAGTATTGTTTGACGCTAATGGTAGTGTATATGAGGAACCAGAAGGTATATTTACTATTTTAGCAGCACTACCGTCCCATGTACCTGTTACTGCACCAGTAAAGGTTAATACGTTTGGGGTAGGTAATTTAGTAGGAATTGTGGGCTTGTTATTCAAGTCATTATAACTACCCGATGTAGCTACAGCAGCAAAACTAGGCTTGCCTGTAATAGTACTCCATGTTAAAGGCGTAGCATAGAACTGCCCGTGTGTCCAAATTTCTTTAGAATCTTTAATATAAACTATAGATTGATAGTTAATGTCAGGAGCTCCTGTCTGAACAGTTCCAGTACCTCCTACCTGATATTGAGTATTAGAAGCATTGGCTGATAACTTCTGTGAGTTAAAAGTAGTTTTCTTATTAAAGTGAATTAATTTCTTATTAATTGCCATATCACTTAAATTTTAATCATTATAAAATAAAGGAGGGATGCTACTCCCTCCTTCTTGTACATATATTATAGTTCAACCCAATCCCATGCAGCTTCTAGTTTACCAATAGCGGCATTAAGTGAATCACCAGCAGCAATTGCGCCTGTATCTGACGGTTTGGTATAACCAGTCATTGCAGTTACCTTATTAGAAGCCAGATTGGCTAGAGTAGTAGCTAGTGTAACGTCAGCAGAACCATTTAAAGAAACACTTCCAGTTACACCACCACTAACTGTGATAGTACGAGCAGTAGCCCACTTAGCAGCAGTATCAGCCGCACCAGCAGTAGCAGGTTTACCAATACTAACTGTTTGTTTAGAACCTCCAATAGGAGTTACGTCGAATGAGCCGTTTCCTCCAACGAACGTATAAGTAGTATTAGTATTAACCCCTGGAATACCCAAAGCTGTAATATCAGCCTTAGTAACAGCGGTTACTGAAGCAACGTGGCTAGTAGAATCTGTGCTGAATTTATAGAATCCAGAAGTCTTACTAGGAGCACCTCCAGCAGGGTGAGTATAAACTGTGTCCTTCTCTGCTTGCCATGCAGGACCACTAGCAGTGGCTTTCAATACGTATCCAGCAGTACCATTAGCTAGAGCTTTAACAGTAGACCCACCGTTACCTAAAATTACTGCGTTAGCAGTTAGGGATTTGCCAGTAACAGCACCGTCTAAGTTTCTCTGAATAACTGACCAGTCACCATTTGCAGCAGTCGTTCCAGATTTAACACAGATAATCATGTCACCTGCTTCACAACCTTCGCCCGCAAAGTTACCAGCAGCCTTAACTACGTAAGTATCTCCAACTGTGTGATTAGCTGGAAGTTCAGTTACATCACCGTCTGTGCCAATAGTTCCTTTGAATCTAAGTGCTTGAGCAGCAGAAATCTTACTTCCAATCTCGTTAATTACAAATGCAGTAGTTGCAATTTGAGTAGTATTAGTTCCACCAGCAGCAGTAGGAGCTGTAGGAGTTCCAGTAAACGCTGGGCTTGTAAACATTGTAGCCTTAGATTCATTTGTTACGTTACCTAAGCCTACATCAGCTTTAGTAACAGTAACATTAGCACTAAGTGCATGTCCGTTTACAGTTCTAGTATTTGGAACAGCATTATCAGCCTTAGTACCTTGAGCAGCAGTTGCATATGCAGATGATGCTGTATATGCAGCAGAACCTAATCCTTTAACAGCAACATCAGTTCCGTCAATTGCAATAGTACCATTAGCAGAACCAGAAGCAGCCGTGGTTGCAGCACCATTAATTGTTACTTTACCAGTAGCATCAGCTGTAACTGTTACTTTACCAGTACCAGTAATTTGATGTGAGCTTCTTACTGCACCATTCTCAATTAAGTTCAAGAATGTAGTAGCATTAGTAGTTGCTGCATTAGCTGTAGCTGTAGCAGAAGCGCCAACAACATTCTTAGCTTGCCAGTTAGTAAATGAAGGAGCAGCTGGCATAGTCATTGTAGTGGTTCCTTTAGCTGTAACGTGTCCTTGTGCATCATAAGTAATGCTAGGAATAGTAAACGTTCCACCAAATGCTAATGTCTTACTATTATCACCTTTAGCTGTGCCAGCAGTTACTGAATTAGAGTGATTAATTGTAGTACCTTTAATAGAGATACCAGAACCTTGTGTGTATTTAGTATCTGTAGCGCTAATTGTTACTCCATCTGTTCCGACAGTGATATTTACATTAGAGCCTTTGTTGAATTTAAGAGTTCCGTCATGAGAAGGAGACTCTGCAACATTAGTACCGTCAGAAACTTTAGAAAAGGCCTTGGCAGCCTGTAAAGCTGCCACAGCACTCTCCAATGAAGTAATTTTGCCTTTGTAAGAATCAGGAATAGCGTAGAACGTTCCATGAGTATAAATCTCCTGTGAATCTTTAATGAAAACAATACTATTGGTGTATTGTTCTTGTAGTTCACTGGTAAATGTGGACTTCTTCGCTACGTGTATAAACATTTTCTCCATTTTAATATATTATGTGTTTTATTCAGTTACTTCGTGCCAAGCCATAGCTGCGTCGATAGCTGTATTAATTGTCGAAACTACAGTAGTGGTGATTCCAACAAGTTTAGCCTCGTTAGCAGCAACTCTAACTTCTAGAGCATCAATATCTAAAGCGTTAGTGTCAATAAGTGCAAGTTTAGTTTCTGGAATCAGAGTACTACCTTTTACCTTATCAACTTTATTAGCTACTAAATTACTAACATCACTAACTTTAGTATCTGCATAATCTTTAGCCTGTTTCAGAGTATTAGCTAGAGAACCTTCAGCATCAGCACTACCATTAATCTTAGCAATAGCTTTAGTATTAGTAGTAATTTTACCGTCTAATGCAGTATCAGCTGCTTCTCTTAAAGTCTTCTCTGCATCAACAGCAGCTGCAATTGCAGCATCTGCTTGAGTCTTATTGTAGTATGCAGACAGGTCAATAGCTCCACCCAGAGCATCCCATGCTGTACCAGTCCATGCCCAGTTAGTACCAGCTGGATGATTGTCATGAGCTTCCTCTACATTCCATACATCACCTGCTGCTGCATCACTAGGAAGTTTTGCATAAGTAGCTTTGGAGCCTTTGTATGAATATACAGAAGAAATTTTGCCCTCAAGGGTAGTAACTCTCTGTCCTAATACTCTACCTTGATTAGCTGACAATGCAGCAGTGGTAGAAGAAGAATTTAAGTTGTTAATAATCTCTACTGTCTGTGCAGCAGCAACGTCCATTTGTTTCCATCCGGAGTAATCTGCTTCCAGAATTTTATCTTTATCAACTAGCATATAAATTGCCTTATCAGCAGCAACGGCTACTAACAATCCATTATATACGTAGATAGTATCGCCATCATACGGCCAAGTCTCTTTATTAATAAGTTCAGACTTATTATCTACTAAGATTCTTGGGTCTAAAGCACCTTGAAGTTTAACCTCAAAGTTGGCTGCAAATTGGAATGTACCTTTATTTCTTGCCATATGTCAAATTAGAATTTAGCGATTAAAGTTACTGAACCTCTAGTAGAACCATTGTAAGTGTAAACTGAATAAGTTACAGGTGTGGTTCCAATAGTAATCTTTTCTTCTGTCTTAGTCCAGTCACTAAGTCCTATAACTTCCATGTTACCTGATACTGTGTTCAACATTTGAAGTTGAGTGACAGCTCTTGGCAGCTTGAATACCTGTGGAAGAGTACCAGAAGGTTGTAATTCAAATCTAGGAGTAGTCATAGCTCCAGTAGAAGTATTCCAAGCAATAAGAGCTTGTTTAACCACAGGCGTACCAGAAGAAGCTGTACTTGTAGATGCATACCAAGGATATGTACCATTAAGTGTGATAGCTGAAGAGTTAACCGAACCAGCTGCAAGTGGAGTGCTATAATTGTTTCCTTTGTTATCTTTAGGTTGAGGTCCTTGCAAATAAGCTGCCTTATAAGTATAAGTGGTATTACCAAGCGTTACAGTAGTAGGCAGAGTTGTGTTAGACTCTTGTCCATTTACGAAGATAAATGAATTATCTGCATCTAAGTTACCAGACCTGTCTGCTTGTTTTGTTCCATTTAAGGTAATAGCTCCCTTATTAAGACTAGTGTTGAAGTTAGCAGCAGTAGGTGCAGTAGCTCCAACTTCTTGAGGAGTTGAATAATTCTTAAATGAGATGCTTGCAGTAGGAGCAGTAAATGTAGGATTAATAGTAGGGAACAGCAGTTCATCCCACATATAATCATATGTCTGTCCTTCCAGAGCACTTACCTTAGTTCCTTTAGCGATACCACCGACAGCATTAGGCATAGCTAAATCTTTGTCTTCAATAGCTGATGTATACTTACCGCTACCTACTTCAATCTCTGTTGTAGTGGTATCAGAGTAAGTAATGACCAGTTTGCTTTTATCAGAAGACAAGGCTACATTAGTAACGACTTTACCAGCAGCTAGAGCTCCTGTGTAAGCCTTACCATTCATAAGGATTTCATTGGTGTCTGTAGCAAAGTAAATCCCATCCTTGTGAGTAGTTTCAGCTACGTAATTGGCTTTTAACCCTCTGTAAAATTTTAATTGTGCCATAAAATTTAATGATGTTATTTAATAAATATGTTAATAGGGAGCACAGTATTATCACTGAATCTTACCTCCCCGCCAGTTATTTCACCACTGGCATTCTTATACAAATCTACTCCAGTTGGAGTTATAGTTCCATATGTTTCCCAAGTTTCTCCATTCCAAGCATAGTTAGCACCGTCATTAATAACGTTGTAAATATCACCTACTTCTGGAGCAGAAGGTAAATACATACGAGTAGCTACAGACCCCTTATATCTAATAGCTGTAGAATCAGAAGATATAAGTATATCTCCATTACCGAGTACTGACTTACCATTAATCTTCTTAATGTTAACTCCACTAACAAGCTTATCTTGTTTAGTAGATAGTAAGTACTCCATAGTATCTTTCAATGTATTAATTGATTGTTGTATATGTGTTAAGTCAATAGATACATCTTCGGAACCGTCGTAACTAACTTCTCCTTCAGAATGCTTAACTGTTAAAGTTCCTACTGGATAACTCTCTGGTAAATCAGCGAGTCTGGTAGCTTTAGCAGTAGTTACTTCATTCCAAGTATAAGAAGTCAAGTCTGACATTAATGCAAGTGAATCAGTGTCTTCCCCTACTACAACGGCTGGTCTTGTATTAGTGTATATCTCCAGATAAGAATTAACATTACCAAGTTTAAACCCTCCGGAATTGTCAGATGATATTAAATTCTGAACACCGTCTCTACGATTAACCACAATTCCTTGACCTTCCTCTAATACTATATTACCATCAACCAAACTAACTTTATTGTCTAAGTCACTTTCAATATTAGATATAAGAGCATCAGTTTCTGATTTAGTATAATACAAGTCAGGGTCTAAACCTCCACTACCTTCAGAGGCATATTTAACTCCATTAAGGTAAATAGACTTAATGTCCTTTATGAAGTAAATGGTATTAGGTTCCAAAGTCTGTAGTAAATACTCATCGTAAGTATCTACGGCTTTAATTCTTACTGGATATTCTGTACCTTCCCAACTAAATTTACAAACAACTCCTTTATCACCCTTAGTAATAACTATGTTAGAATCAGCATCAGTATCAACTACTAAGTCTGCCCTAACTCCAGAGTTTGAAGTTAATAAATCTACAGACCTATTAGTAATTGGATTATTAATCTTTAACTCTGATGCAATATTACCATTCTTAGTCTGAGTAATAATAGTATTAGTTATTTGTCCTTTAACTACAAAGTCTTCCAGAGACACTTCAAATCTATCTCCATTAGAAGCAGTAAGTATCAGCCATTCCTCATTCAGTGCATTACCGAATCCGTTATCTATATCCTCTTGTGTTATAAGATGTCTTTCAAACGAAACTATCTTAGTATCTTTATCAAGAAGGATTGATGATATTTCCTCACCACTTCCTCCTTTACCTATAACTCTAACCTTATTACCTTCTTCTTGAGTATCGAGTTCTACTATACCAGTTACCTGGGTAGCAATAGCATCTTTGATAGCTTTAGAAGAAGGAATAGAGTCTTCAACGTCTATTGAGTCCGACACCGTATATGGGCCATATGTTGTCCACAAATAGTCCAACTGGCTCATATTAGCGGGCCTATTAGGATACTGTTTCTTCATCACCTTCTACGTCAATCCAAGTTACTTCACCACCTATATCATCTGGAAGTTGTTCTTTAGGAACCTTTCCACTTACTAAATCTGCTTTAGACTTTAGTAGAATTTCAACTTCGGGCAAAGAAATGGCTCCAATCTGTGCTGGAGTGACTCTATGTGGATTGTTGAAATCTTTAAGGTGGCTATCAATATCACTTTGTAATTCACTAATAACAACATCCAAGGCTTTAGAATCATGTGTAATGTTATCGGAAGTACCTTTAACATACAGAGCATTTCCTTCTTTTACTAAGATGTTATCTTTAGCTGTATACAACCTAACGTCAGCAGAAAGCTTATCAGCGCCAGTTCCTAATGATAACACTTTCTCCAATTCTACTACCTTATCAGGAATAGAGTTATCAACTTCCCATTCTCTAATAAGAGTTCCAACTGGAATCCTAACTACTTGCTTATCACCAGTTAGAAGTTTAAATACTATAACTAGCTCTTCCGTATCTGGGTCGTACTTAGCATCCTCTACGATAGCTGACAAACCAATTTGATGTTGCCCTATAACATTATCGTTAACCTTAATAGTTAAGAGTCCGTCTAAATATTCAGTAGTTAGTTTATAGAATAGACCGTCATTCTTTATGGTAATTCCGTTACCACTATCAGTAGATACCTTAACATTACCAGATATTGTAGTTCCAGTAATCTGTCTATCAATATCTAATTCAATGCTTGGAGTATCTTCTAGTGTAACCCAGTTAAAGTGAATAGCATGATTCACTAATTCGTCTAGCTTGCGCAGAGAATCCATTACAGATGTAGAGTCTTTAAGGTAAGTAGTTTCAGTATCAGGAACATAAGCTCCGTCTTCTCCCAAACCTACTCCTTCTTGTGTCTTATCGAGTTCGGCTTGCACCTTATCAATATTACTCTGTAATTCCTCATCAGTGCTGTCTAGATTACCTAGATGCTCTCTAATTTTAGTAATTTCCTCTGCAATGTCCTTCAGACTGTTTAAGTCCTCTGGTACACTAGTATGGTCAACACTTCCCCAGATAGCATCGTCTGCTGTCTTTCTATCTTTAATTTCCTGCTCTAATCTAGTTATCAAGTCAGCTATAGTTTCATCACTCTTAGAAGTAATAAGTTTAGTAAACTCTAACTCATCGTTAGTCTCCTTTCTAGTGACCCAATATAGTGCTTGATTACCACCTCCGTCATTTTCAACTACCTTTAACAATCCCTTGTGTAAAATAGCATTCTCTTCAGGAGATGAATAAAATTCTTTCAGTTTCGCTTCAGTTTCGAAGATATAGTCAGCTTCTATAGGGAACGGACCACCTCTTCTAAAACTTGCTATAATTTCACTATATGCTCTCATACTTATTAAATGTTAGCTGGGTCAAACTTAAATGTTACCTCCAAGTTGAGAGTTACTAGAGACTCCTTGAATACATATATCTTATATATTTTACTATTTGACAATCCAGGAATTTCAAATGGGATATCACTAATAATGTCAAACGATTCAAGACCAAACTGTTGAGAAGGCGTTGTCATTTGAACTAAGTCTGGATATTCCTTAGGCATTGCTACAAATATTTGCTTAAGCTCTTTAGGACTTGAGAAATTATATTTGTGTTTGATTTCTGATACTAAGTCACCAGAACTGTCAATGCTATTGTTCTCTGGGTCTGATTGAACTAGCTGAAGTAAGTAATCATAATTAACATTAGAGGCTGCATACCATTTAGGTAAGATTCCTACAAATATGTCATATGCTACTTTAGTAGTACAACTAGCTTCCAGATATGTACCATTAGGATAGAATACTTTAAACGTAAAAGTAGTTTCTTCGTTAATAGGTAAACTCTTTACAGTCAACTGTCCTAATTCGAAATCGTCCTTAGTATATGTTCCAATAAGCTCATCGTTCTGCCATAATTCAGCATAAGATATCACTCCAGTAGAACCTCTAACGAATAGTTCAACGTCTACTATAGAACCCAGTAAAGCATACGCAGGAGCTTTAACATCTACAGATTTACCGTAGAAGATTGCATCCATAACCTCTTGAAGATTCAATTTCTCTCCTGGGTCAGTTTCATCTTCAACGAAGCCTACTGTAGTCTGAACTGGTCCACTAGTAATCCAAACAGGCTCTTCTACAATAGAAGCATCCAGTTGTCTCTTAGTTACTAATTCGTCATCTTCTACAGCATCTACTCCCTTCTGTGGGGCAGTAAATGGAACTGAACCATCACGAGGTACATAATGCTTACTATAGATTTCTTTAAGAGTTCCATGAGGGTCATATTGATTGATATGTTCCTCAATAGCCCCTCTAGCCGCATCAATTACCAATTGATTAATAATGGCATCAATTTGAGCTCTTGAATAAGTCTCTGCTCTAGAGTAAGTTTCAGTCTTCCTGAAATAGTTGTTTAGTCTCTGATTAAGTAACGTTACAAATCCGTGAGGGTCTGCATCAACTAAATGTTTAAACATTACATCATCTACATATTTCTTAGTAGATAGATGCCCATCAGCTACTGGAGTAACTCCTAACTGTGGTTTTAAAAATGCAGTAGTTCCGTCACGTCTAACGAAATTCTTGATTAAGTCGTCAACTTGTTCTCTAGTATATAACTCTACCTTCCTATAAATCTGGTCAGTAGTTACATATACTTTAAGTATTTCCTCTACAAGAGGAATTATATTATGTGGGTCTGTTTTAGCTAAATGACTGTCCATTAAAGCAGTCACGAATCTCTTGGTTGTTAAATGAAAGTCTGTCAACGGGTCAACACCTGTTTGAGGTGCTAAGAATGGTGTGGTTCCATCCTCTTTAACAAAACCCTCCAGTTTACTTTCTATAGTAGGAATTATATTATGTGGGTCTTCAGTAGCTAGGTGAGTATCCATTGAGGTCTTAACTGCCTCTAATGTCTTTAAATCTGCTGAAGTCTTATCATAGACATCATTAATGCCAGCAGCTCCAAGATTAATTCTAGCAATTTGTTTATCTGACTCACTCTCAAACTCCCCTAAGCGGTAATCTACTTTCAGAAATTGTGAAGTATCAATTTGTTCGTTAACAGGATTGATACATTCATTTCCAGAACCACCTGGTGTTAAAATAGAGTTATCTGCCATTTATTATTAAGATAAAATTGTTCTACAAATTCAGACCTATTAACTTCATTCTCTTCTAGCAATTCGATGAGACTTATCTCTTCGAGAATTAGTTGGTAGTCATATCTATGCCCCCGTTCTAAATACTTAAGCAGTTCTTTGTATTCACAAATCACCTTATCTTTGAGAGCATCCACAGCCTTGCTCTGGCCATTTGCTGTATTCTGATTTACACAAGCCATTACAACCTCCTATTTGTTCTATGATTCGTTCAGCTTCAGCTAACTGATTAGATTGAACCATATATTTGATTACATTAATAGCCATCCAGACTAAATCTCTCTTGTAGGATAATTCGGCCGCTACAGCATTCTTACTCCAACATTTACTGAAACCTCTGCTATTAAATATTTGCTGGCACAAAGATATATAACATTTCTTAAGAAAACAAATAGACACGTAATTATTATATGTCCTAGAAATTGTAGTATCTTCTACGTTCCTCTCTACTATCTCATCTACAGTTACGGTCGTAGATGTGCCATTAAAATACTTATAGATGTAGATGCCGTCCGAATAGTACATAGTTACAGCTGAACCAGCCGTTTTACCCATCTCTCTATCAAACCAATCTTTAGTCGGCAGAACTATATGATATACATTAAACCACCCATCAAACCCTACTGGCATAGTTACTGACTTATTACCGTCATCATGTAAAGTGTAAACAGGAAGTTGTATTTCAGGCCCATCTGCCTTATTATGTTGTAAGACATCAATAGATACAGTGTCAGAGTACTTGAATCTGTTCTTGACGATGACTGAAGAAGATTCAGGCAAATAGCCATTCTCTCCTGTACCAGTATCGTCAAGTATGATTACCTTACAGCTATCGTTAGTGCAAACTTTAATTTTTAATTCCATTATACGTTCTTCACTTCGTTATTCTGCTGATTCCCATCGTACAATTGGGCTATCTCAATATCTGTTCTTTTGGTGTCATTATCAGAAGTACTCTGCTTATAATCTCTATCAGCATTAGCCTTAATAATTCCAATCTCATAGTCATATTCAACCTTTTGTCTTTCAATAGCAATCTTAGCTTCATTAAGAGATGCAATCTTATTATTAAGCTGCTCTTTCTCTTGTTCCGCCTTTTGAAGTTGCTTCTGTAGCTCTTCGTTCTGTTGTTGCATCTGTGCAGTGTTCTGAGTTTCTTCTCTTCTCTTTTGAAATGCCTTAGACAATTTAGACTTAAGTTCAGTCATACTTCTGGCAGTCATACACTCCATAGCTATGTCTGGGTCTAATTGACCACTCTTAATGAATTCAATCATTAATTGTTGCATGTTCTGCATTTCCTCCATAATTCTACTACTAGCTATTACATGAATATCATAGTCAGTAAAAGTAAAATGTTCAGGGAGAGCAGTGAACACTTTCTGTAGTTTGTCACCTAGCACTAAAGTTCCAGTAAGTGGTTTATGTTTCCATACCTTCTTAGCACAATTAAGAGAATCAATCAGAATATCCTCTGCCAAAGTATCCATTTGTTGATAGTAAGATTTAGTAATGATATAAGAATTTCTCATACCTGCCTTAACATTACTAACAGCATCCCTGGTTTCTATTCCATTTAATCTCTCTCTAAACACTCCAGTAATAGATGATGTCTGCTCTTCTAACATCTGCAATGCCATATTAAATGCCTGAATAGTGTCGGCTTTTAATAAGTCATCAAATCCAGCAAAAGAAGTATTGTTATTAAATGCCCTACCTTCTTGTGAAGTATCAATAGGAGCCACACCAGTCTTCTTATAGGCAATGAATTTCTGCAATCTTTCAGTCAAATCATCACCAAGAGCCATAGGTAGCATACTAAAGTCAATCCAGTCTCCACTAGTACCACTATTAGCAATTACATTGTCCCTAAAGAAAGTAATCAAATCATACTTGTCTTGAAGATGTGAACATGCAAGCACAAGTGAATATGGTTCGTTACTTCTGTTTACAAAGAACAAACCATTAACTGACAATCCACAGTGTGTAGGATTATCTTTAGTTCTAACTACATCAGGAGACTTACCAGTAAGAATGTAAATAGATTCTCCGATTTTAACTCCTTCATATCTATTCTCTACATAATCTTCTCCTTCTTTATCAACATCAATCCACTCAACTTCAAACACAGGTATTAACTTATAATTGTAAGTCTCATAGTAGTCGGTAGGGAATCCAGGTATTACTTCTTTACCCGCCTCGAGTCCGTCTGTAATAGGAGCTCCAGTAGCTTGATTGCTCATAGCGCGTACATATATATAACTACTATCGTAATATCCCTCAAACATCTCCTCTAATTCATTGATACTACTTGTATCTAGTTGAGGACCATATTTATTAAGTATTTGTTGCTTAGTTAACCAACGTCTAATAACTACTCTGTAGCTATCTCTAACATATACAGATTCTGGATTTCTATCAACGAATACATTACGTGGGTCTAATACCTCTATTTCTATATTAGTTCTCTTCCTACTAGGATGAACCTGGTAAAAGCTCATGCCAGTTACTAGTAAGTCAAGTAACAGGTTCTTTAACTTAGTAAGTAAGTTAATATCTCTAGATTGGATTATATACTCAACAACATTCTGTGCAGCTATTTCATACTCGCTAACAAAGCTATTATTAATATCTTCTACTAACTTATTAAGTTGAGCCTCTACAGCCTTATCAGTTACTTCTTGTCCTCCTAAGAACGCTAGTATCTGATTATTAAGGTGTTGTTGTAAGTATTGATATACTTCCTTATTAATTTGTAATTCCTTATCTCTAGATATCTTAGATATAGTTTCTTTATCCTTGCATGACACTTTAGGCAGTAATGGAGTACCTAGGTATTCTCCAAGTAAAGCATCAACATGCTTCCTGATAAGAGGAGTAAATTCTATAGAAGTAGGATTACCTATTCCAAAATTCTCTTCTAGATACCTATATTGTTCGGCATCTCTATATCCATTATAATAATTATATGCTTTCTGTAATTTGTACTTAGGAAATACTAATTCTGACACTGCCTTATCAATATGCTCCATTAAGTACTCATCACTCCTGTTCTGTGCACTCATTACAACTCTCTAATCCGTTATATTGTTTATATCCTAGGAAATAATGTGTGTCGCCTAATCTTCTATCTCTTAATTCCTGTCTAAGAAATTTAAGATACGCTACTTCACCACCCTCAAACGATATAATAAGTGGCTTGTCTATATTATTCATGCCAAGTGTTAACTTATAACCCCTATGTGTCCCCTCGGCAGTTTGTAGCTCTTCTAGCTTTAATTTAGCCACATATTCTTTATGATAAATCTGTTTGAATAAATCTCTGATTGCTACTTCTAATTCTTGTAGGGTCATCGTATTGTGTAGGCCATAAATTAAACTTAGGTACTATCTGTTGTTTCTCTGGAATAACTCCTTTATGTCTAATTCCTCTTTCGTCAACCCAATAACCGAAAGGTCTTAGTTTGTTATTAGGACTGTCCATTTCTTTAGGAACTACCCCCATTAATTCCTCGTCTCCTAGTTCGCACATACCCCATGCAGCTATAATATCAAACTTACGTTTATTCTCATAACTGTATTTAATTGCTTCTTCTAGAATTTCTTCAAACCATATATTATGACAATAATCTTCTATATGTTGAGCTATTAAATCTAATTGATGCCTAATTACTACTTCAGTAGCAGGAGCTCCGAATTGTTTACTACGACCTCCTTGTATGTCAGATTGAGTAGCTCTAGGTCTTCTCATCAAATGTCTATTCTCTTTATGTTTCTCTCTAAAGAATTGCAGAGTAGACATTCTAGTAGATTCAAGAACAGCCTGACAATCGTAATACTGCAATATCTTAAGACATGTCATATGTGCTTCACGTAAAGTCTTAGGTCTGTCCCTATAATAGCACACTATTTTAGGTTCATCTAACCCATAAGCTCTCTTTTTAACTACTACACAGAAATCAGAAGGGTCTTGAGTCTTATCAGAAGTGTCTTCACCACCCATATCAATACCGTCAATACCAGCAACATATAAATTTCTAGGTACAGCTCCATGTTCTCCTCTAATCGGATGTTCAAGTATCTTAACCTTACCTTTAGGATTACTAACAAATCTTACACTATCAATTGCTTCCTCTGTGTGCTGGTTGTTAGTAAAATTATACTCTAACTGGCCTACATCAATATGTGGTCCCAGTTTATGTAATTTAATATTAGCAAGTTGCTCACTTAACAATACAGTATTAAACTGGTTATCTCCTTCTAGAGCCAAAGCATCATCAGGAGTAAAACAGAACTCTGCACATGCAATTAAATGCTCCTTCGGGTTAGCTAGTAGAGCTTCTCTTTGGTCTAAATAGAACTTCTTAGCCTTCGCAGTATTAGTAACTCCTCTATCGTCTACATATCCATTTGCTGCTACGAATGTATAGGCAGGTATGAAGAATGAGGTAAAAGCATAAGACCCGTCTTTAGTATGGTTATGTTTATAAGGTAAGAAATTATATCCAGCTGGATTATAAAACATCTTACTAAGTCCGTCAAGTGCAGGTCCCTGGTCTCCACCTGTTCCCCACACAAATCTAGTTCCAAACTTATTACCTAGAATTTCTACAAGAGCTGTACTCTGTAAGTAAGTCTTTACTAGGATTGGGTTAGAACCAGATTCTTCAAAGAACAATCTATCCACACGGTCTCCACGGAGTTTACGAGGAACATCTACTACGAAACCAATAATGTCTGACATGAATCCAAATTCTTCTCTGTCTTTAGTAAGAAGAGAAGCTCTCTTATGCATATCAGAATTATACTTCTGTCTTAGATGTCTCATGCCGCCTTCTGTATCAGCATTTAAATATTCAAGCTGTTCCCAGCATTTACGAAGCACGTCACTAACGAATTTCTCGGTAAATGCTACATATACTGTATGTGAACCTCTAACAGTTGTATATAACCTAACTCCTAAAGATGCTGCAATTTCAGAGAATCCGACTCCACGAGCTTTAAGGGCACATACATCTTTCTTCAATTTCTCACACATTTCTATGTAATGGAAGTACTCATACTGCTTACTAAAGAATGAAGGGAATGTAGTTTCACGACCAGTACCAGCTTGAGACACATCGGTGTTCTTTAGTCTATAATAGTTAAGGAAGAAGTAATTATCACCTGTAATCCTATACCCATGTGATTCATATCCTCGATTACATCTTCTAACCTCTTCGTCCCAAAAGTCATTATACTTCTTTGTTCCTTCCGGATAAGCACAGTATTTACCGTTTCTTAGTTTAATCTGTCTAGCTTCAGTGAACCACTCTGGATTAAAATCCAGTCCTCTTTCTTCATCCACTGGTCGATATCCAGTCAGCTCATAAGATAGAGTAGGGTCGAAATGCTTAATCTCGGTATCTAATGATACATCCCATTCAACATTAGATGTTTTAATTGAATTGTCCTCTATGACAGGATTCATATGTTGAACAGCTTCTATTAACTCTGGTTCTACTCTCTGTATTAACTCTTGAACTGTTTCTGGAACTTCGACTTTCTTCTTAGGTCTACCACGTCCAGCCATAACTAATCTAAATGTCCTTTCTTACCTTCACCTCTGATACCAGTCTCTTCTTCTTGCTCTTTCTTGTACATATACTCAAGAGTTTTAAGTTCTTCTATAACCTTAGAAACTGATTGCATTTCTTTCATTACATCAGCCACTTTCCAAACAGGTCTATTAGTAACTGGGTCTCTTTCAGATAAATCTATGGTGTCAAAGTAATCAGTAATTCTATCAACTACACTTTGAGCAGACTTAATGAGTTTAAGTGCTCTAGATTCGTTTTGAATATCTCTGTACTTCCTACATGCGGCTCTGAAGATTGGGTCTGCCCATTCCTCTTCACTTAAATTAGCATCCTGAAGACATGCTTGATGCCTTTCCTGTTCTGTATAATCAGAGTATGGAGATGCCCAATCTAACATTAGCCATATGTAAACAAGCTCTCTATAAGCTCTTGATTTGCAAACTCCCGTAGGGTCTTCTTTGGTCTTATTCCTTTCATTAGTCCATAGAGCTGCGAACTCCTTAATAAGAAGAACCTCTGGCTCATTCACAATCACCGAATTAGTACCATTATCAAATAGGAATACTTTCATATTTATTTGTTTTTATAAGGCTTACCAGCTAGTGCTTTCCTCTGAAACCCATTAAATTTCATTTCTCTAGTGCTATCTGCTGAGCCTGGTCCACCTTTAATGTGTTTAATAGCATCACCGCTAGCTTCACTAGGAATACTCCATTTATTGCTAACAGTTCCGCCCATATTCTTCTTAATTCTCTTCTTAGCCATTCCTCCGCACTTGAACGAAGTAATAGTGCCACCGCTTAACTTTTTACCTATATTATTACCTCTAGTTGCACCTGCTCCGCTAGCACCTCTGCCGTTAGCCTGGTCTTTCATATCAACTTTCATTTTGTCTTTTAAAGGTAGTCCTTTGTAATCTGCTTTGGACATCTTCTTATAAGGGAGCTTCTTATTACTAACATTATATATTCCCTTACTGGTGTGTACAGTATCAGTCTTATTAACTGCTATTTTATCACCATTCTCGCTCTT
>OGQL01001187.1_pt1 | contig 19964 bp, 18 predicted proteins | sample 1553211 | NCBI WGS metagenome assembly OGQL01 (sample SAMEA2579942, study PRJEB22360) | human gut metagenome
CGCGGCGGATGGCCAGAGCAGCACTCAGCACGGCCATGTAGCTCATGCAGGTCAGAACGACTTCTTCAGACCATGCGGGGTCCGGGATGAACGGGACGTAACGACCAACGACCGACATGGTGGTGATGAGAATATCCACGATCAGCAGAATCTTGCAGATAAACAGGACCACTTTGTAGGTGACGTCGTACGCCGGCTTGATCTTATCCAGAGTGGTAAAGATTTTCGGCATAGGATCTCCTCCATACTCTTATAAAAAGCCCGGCGGGTCTGCGGGCGTATCCCGTAGTCCCCCGCCGGGCTATGTACTACTTCAGGATAAAGGCGCTTTTATCAGGCCTTCATATCCAGCAGCTGCTGATACAGCTCAGCCTGATCCGAGGTGTTCTCGCTGATGACCTTAGCGCAAGCCTCCTGCCAGGGAGCCTTATCGGGGACATCGATGACGTTGCAGCCGGAAGACTTCAGCTCGTCGAGGACCTTGTTCTCAGCGGTCTCGGACAGGTCAGCGTTGAAGGCCTGCGTATCCGCAGCAGCCTCCATGACGGCAGCCTGCTGGTTCTCGGTCAGCTTGTTCCAGGCGTTGTCGGTGATGACAGCCTGCACAGCGCCCAGAGTATGGCCGTCGAGGATCAGGTTGTTAGCGACCTCGGGGAAGGCGTTGGACTTGTAGTTTGCGATGGGCTGCTCAGCGCCATCGACAACGCCGGTCTGCAGTGCGCTGTACAGCTCGCCGAAGGAGACGACGGTGGGGTTAGCGCCCAGACCCTCGACCATGCCGTTCATGACGGGGTCGTTGGACACGCGCAGCTTCAGGCCCTTGAAATCAGCGATGCCGGAAACGGGCTTGACAGTGAAGAAGTGACGGAAGCCCTCCTCGCCGTAGAAGATACCACGAACGGGCAGGCCCAGCTCCTGGGGCTCGTTCAGGAACTCAGGTGCCAGCTCGCTGTTGGCGAAGTTCCAGAAGTGTGCGCGGTTCTCGAAGGTGAAGGGGATGGACAGCAGCTTGGACTTGTTGCAGCCGTAGCTGGTCAGTGCGAAAGCGGAGATACGGCTGATGTCGATGGAGGTGGAGCCGCCGAGGATAGCGTCCAGAACGTCGTTCTCAGAGCCCAGAACGCCGGAAGCCTGCACATCGACGACGACGGAGCCGCCGGTCAGCTCCTCGACCTTCTCCTTGAAGTGAGAACCGGTCTGGCCGACGATGGTATCCAGCGGGTTGACCTCGGCGTAGACCAGAGTCACCTTCGGGTCGGAAGCAGCAGCTGCGGCATCACCGGCGGAAGCGGTGGAAGCTGCAGCAGAGGTAGCGGTAGAAGCAGCAGTGCTGTTGCCGGAGCCACCGCAGGCGGTCAGTGCCAGAGCAGCGGCGGAAACACCGGCTGCTGCCAGAAAGCTGCGACGAGAAATCTTCTTCATGATAAAATCCTCCTTAGATTTTCCTCATTCAGGGCGGTGCGCTCTGCACGGGTCGCACACCGTCCGTTCATTTACTGTACACACTTTAGCAAAATTTTTTAGTCAGAACAAGGGCTTATGAAAAATGTCCTGTTTTTCAAAAAAATGTGAGAAACACTTTTGTGCATTCCTTACAATCCACGGTGCAGTTTATTCAGCACACTGCCCAACAAGATGAATACAATGTAATATCTCTTGCGTTTTTCAGGCCTCGCGGATGCGCTGGATGAGGCGGCTCTGCTCCTCAAAAGCCGCGTACATCGGCTCGACTGCCGCCCGGAAGCGGGCTTTCTCGGCGGCGGAGAGGATCGTCACCTCCACGCCCCATTCCCGCATATGCTTCTCGGCGCTGGCCTCCCGCTCCGCCCAGAGGCGGCGTTCGGCCAGAGCGCTCTCCTTTCCGCAGGCGCGGATGATGTCCGGGAAGCGCTCGTCCAGCTCTGCCAGCTTTTCCATCGCGGCCTCGCTGGCCAGCTGCAGCTCCGGCACACGGGTGTGCTCATCCTTTAAGAAATAGGGGGCCACCTCATAGTGGCCCATGGCCTCATAGCTGGGCCAGTTGTTTTCCGCGCCGTCTATCTCGGCGTTGTGCAGGGCTGCATAGACCCGGCTGTAGACCACCTGCGCCGGCTTTGCGCCGAGGTCCAGTATCATCTCGCTCATCATGTCCGACTCCTGCACCCGGAGCGTCAGCCCCGCGAGGTCCGCCAGTGTCTCCACCTTTTCGCGGGTGTAGAAGCTGCGGACGCCGGCGTCGAACCACGACAGGCCCACGAGGTCTATCGCGCCGAGGCCGGAGAGGAATTCATCGCCGATCTCACCGTCCAGCACCCGCCACATCTGGGGCGCATCGGTATAGAGAAAAGGAAGCTGCAATACGCTCAGGGCCGGCTGATACTCGGACAGCTGGCTCAGGGAGACGCGGGCAAAGTCGATGCCGCCATACTGCATCTGCTCGATGACGCTCTGTTCGGCCCCCAGCTCCCCGCCGCTGTAGACCACGACTTTGACCCTTCCCTCCGTCCGCTCAGCCACAAGGTCGGCGAAGGCCAGAGCGGCCTGAGTAGTGGGATAATCCTCGGGCTGGTTCTCGGCGTAGCGCAGGATGAGCTCCGGGCCGGTGTACTCTTCCGTCTTGCTGCAGCCCACAGCACCCAGCGCCGTACAGGCGGCCAGCGTCAGCACACTGCGGCGGGAAATTTTCCGCCCGCTCACAGCCCGGCCTCCGGGTCGGCCTTTGCCTTCTGGCCGGCCTGACGGCGATACTGGGTGGGGGTCATGCCGGTGCGTTTCTTGAACGCCCGGGCGAAGTAGCTGGCGTCCTCGTAGCCCACCATCGACGCCACCTCCGCCGAGGAGCGGAAGGGGTCGGCCAGCAATTCCTTCGCCGCGTTGATGCGCAGCTCGGTGAGGCAGTCGAGGAAGTTCATCTTTTGATACTTCTTGAACTGCGCCGACAGGTAGGCCGGGCTGATGTGCAGGATCTCGCCCACGCTGTCCAGCGACAGATCGAACATATAATTATCCTCGAGGTAGCGGCGGACATGGGCCATGACAAGGGCCGTCTGGCTGTTCTCGCCCTCCTCGGGGGCGTCTTCTGCCTCTTCTTCGGTCTCCGTCTGCTCCGGCTGGGGCTGGGCGGCGGCCAGCTCTTCCAGCTTCCGCTCCGTCTCGATCTGCCGCATAGCCCGGCGCACCGAGGCTTCCAGCTCGTCGGGATCCACCGGTTTGAGCAGATAGTCGCAGGCCCCCAGATGCACCGCCTCATGGGCATACTGGAACAGGCTGTAGGCCGTGACGAAGATGACCCGGCAGGAAGGCCGCTGGGCCAGCACGGCGCGGGCAGCGTCGAGGCCGCTCATGCCCGGCATCTCAATATCCATCAGGATGAGGTCCGCGCCCCACAGCACCGCCGTGTCGGCAGCTTTGCGGCCATTTTCCGCCACCTCCAGGACCACTTCCCGCTCAAAACGGCGCTGGACCAGCTCTGCAAGCGCCTCCCGCTCCAGCTTTTCGTCATCCGCGATCAACAGGCGTATCATCGTCCAAATCCTCCTCCAAAAGTTCTACAAGGGGCAGGTACATCCTGATGGCCGTACCCCGGCCCGGGTGAGAGCGGATGACCAGCCGCCCCCGTTTATCCAGAAGCCGCAGCCGTGCGGCCACGTTATAGACGCCGATATGCTCCCAGCGCTCCCCGGGCTGGGCCAGCGCGGCTTTCAGCTGGGCCAGCTGTTCGGGCCGGATGCCCACGCCGTTGTCGCAGACGCTGATATAGAGCAGTCCCTTATCCCGCAGCGGGTTGATGCGGATGCGCACCACGCCGCCCTCTTCCTTGGGCGAGATGCCGTGCTTGAAGGCATTCTCCACGATGGGCTGCAAGATGAAGGACGGCACCATCGTCTCCGTCAAATCGAGGGAGTCGGAGATGCGCCACACCATCTTCACCCGGTCGCCGAAGCGGACGTGATAAATGGAGTAATACTCATCCACGATGCGCACTTCCCGGGCCAGCGGCACCTGCTCGTCGTTGCTCATCAGGCTGTAGCGCAGCAGGTGCGACAGAGCCGTGATGAGGGCCTGCGTGCGGTAGGCTTTTTCCTGTCCGGCGGTCTGTAAAATGACGTTCAGGGTGTTGAAAAGGAAATGGGGGTCGATCTGGCTGCGCAGCTGCTGCAAACGGCTGCGCTCCATCCGGTTCTGTAATTCCAGAGCTTCCGTCTTCTGGCGGTGGAGCTCCCGCTCCATCTCGTTTTTCTCCCGCAGGGTGGTCACCTGCTCGGCCATCGAATGCTTCATGTGGTTGAAGGCTTCGGTCAGCTGGGCCATTTCCGGCTGACGGGGCGCAGGCAGGTCGGGCGAGTCGAACTCGCCCCGGGTGACTTCCCGGGAGGCGCCGATCATCTGCTGCACCGGGGTCAGCAGCGTCAGCACCGAGAAGGCCATGACGCAGCCCAGCGCAAGGCAGAGCGCCACCACGACGGTCTGCGCCCATTTCACCCGGTCGCTGAGGGCCGACACGGTGGTGTAAGTCCCCTGGGCGTCGGTGATGGCCGTGTTCAGCAGCTGCTGGGTGTACTGGCGCAGATAGCCGCCGCAGGGTACGATTTTATTATAGTAGAGCTGGGCGGCTTTCGTGTCCTGACCGGCGGCCACCGCTTCTTCCAACTGGTCCACCAGTGCGGTGTAGCTGTCGTAGGTAGTGGAAACGGCATTGTAGAGCAGATACTGCTCTTCACTCACAGTGCCAAGGTCGCTCTCGATGCGCCAGAGCCATGCGTTGGTGACGGAAAAGGCGCTGTGGAGCTCCTCTGTCAGCGCTTTGGCGTCGCCGTACTCCCAGCGGTAATCTTCCATGGCCGAAAGGCTCCGCTCCACACCGTTCTGGAAGCGGCTGATGGCGTTGAAGTTGCCCATCTGGTCGTCCAGTTCCCGCAGCACGGTGCCGGACTGGTAAAAGCTCAAGAATATCTGCCCCGCCAGCGCCAGAAAAAACGCCGCCAGGCAAAGACTGATCTGCCCTTTCAGGGTCATCCTGCGCCCCACGCACCCATCCTCCTTCTCTGTGATATTCTGCCGCGCATCTTCCGCCTTATCCGGCCTGTCCGCCGTCAGAGCGAACGCTCCATAAACTTTCTTTTTCGTCCTATTTTAGCACATTTTAGGGCATCTGCGCAATATCATCCTTGATTGTTGGAAAATAATATGGTACTATGACCAAAAAGGAGGGTATTTTTATGTCTCAGCCGATCTCCGTTTCCGTCCAGATGGATGCTGCATCCTTCCACGATTTTGCCGCCTTCGACCTGCTGCGCCACCGCAAGGCGTGGCACCGGCCTCTGGCGTTCACGGCCATTTTGCTGGTGTCTGCCGGCGTCTGCCTGTCGCAGGTGGGCCAGAAAGACGGCGCAGCCCTGCTTACGGTGGTGCTGGCCGTGGTGGCGCTGGGCGTGCCGGCCGTCTACTTCTGGACGTTCTTCCACTCCCTGAGCCTCCAGATCAAAAAGATGGACCTGCCCCGCCCCTTCTACCGGCTGCTGCTGGACGACGACGGACTGTCGGTCTGGATGGCCGGCGAGCAGGACAAGCCTGAGGCGAGCCGCAAGTATGCGTGGCACGATATGCATCTGGCCTACCGCACCCCCAACGCCATTTACCTCTATGTCCAGCAGAATCAGGCCTATCTGCTGAACGACAGCCTCGACGCCGCATGGAGCCTGCTGCAAGCCTCCCTCCCGGCAGAGCGCCTGCATGATATGCGATAAGAACGTCAAAAGCCCATCGCGCAGCTGTGCGATGGGCTTTTTTGCAACCTCTCAGTCTGCTTCGCAGACAGCTCCCCTATCGAGGGGAGCCTATTGGGAAATGGATTTGTAATACAAAAACAGGCAGCGCCGTGGAAAGGAGGAGAAAGCGGCGCTGCCTGTGTATGAGAACTCCTAAACATTTGCGGCTGCTAGGAGGTTGTTGGTAGTCTGTCCGCCGCCGTGGCTATTGCCTCGCATAGGTGGGGGACAGTATTTTTTTAGGGGCGCGGCACCCGCTGCGGGGCTGCGCATGAATCCTGCCTGCATGGCATTTATGGAAAGTCAAAAGCCGGAGATGGGGGATCTCGTTCTTGTCTTCCCGACTGCACCTTTATTGTACCGGATAAAAATGGAGTTTCTTTGAGTTAGTTTTGAACAATCTGCAAACAAGATGTGGAAAGTCTGAGGGCTTTCTTTTCCGTTCTGCTTGACATTCGGCACAGAACGATGTATTGTTAAGTTTATTGTGAAATACCTATGAAATTCCTGCATTTTTGAGGGAGGAGACACTATGGCCGCACCGGCACAGCCGCAGCAGAAAAAGACCCTGCTCATGACCGAGGGCAGCATCTGGAAAAGCATCCTGCTCTTCTCGGTGCCGCTCATCCTGGGCAACCTGCTCCAGCAGCTTTACAACACCGCCGACTCCATCATCGTCGGCAACTTTCTGGGCAGCAACGCTCTGGCCGCAGTCGGTTCCAGCGGCTCGCCCATCTACCTGCTCATCGGTTTCAGTCAGGGCGTGGCCGTCGGCGCAGGCGTCGTCGTGAGCCAGTACCTCGGCGCAAAAGATAAAAAGGAAACGCGCATCGCCGTCCACACCTCGCTGGCCATCGCGGTCATCCTCGGCCTCATCCTGACGGTGGGCGGCATCGCCGTCAGCCGCAGCCTGCTGGTCTGGATGAACACCCCCGAAGAAGTCCTCGGCGACGCCGTGACTTATATGAAGCTCTACTTCGGCGGCGTGCTGTTCAGCGTCGTCTACAACATGGCAGCCGGCATCCTCAACGCGGCGGGCAACTCCCGCCGCTCGGTCATCTACCTCGCCTGCGCTTCCATCACCAACATCATCCTCGACCTGGTGCTCATCGCCGGGCTGAAGATGGGTGTGGCAGGTGCGGCCATCGCCACCGACATCAGCCAGCTGGTCTCCTGTGTGCTGAGCCTCCGCTTTCTGATGAAGGTGGACGCCGACTACAAGGTGGAGCTTTCGGCCATCCGGCCCGATCAGCGGATGACCTCCCGCATCATCCGCATCGGCCTTCCCACCGGCATCCAGAACATGGTCATCTCTTTCTCGAACGTGCTGGTGCAGTCCAGCGTCAACAGCTACGGTGCCGCCGCCATGGCAGGCTTTGCGGCCTATATGAAGATCGACGGCTTCAACATCCTGCCCGTCACCAGCTTCAGCATGGCTGCGACGACCTTCGTGGGCCAGAACTATGGCGCAGGCAACCTCAAACGAGTGAAGAATGGCATGTGGGTCACGCTGGGCATGGGCGTGCTCTACACCCTCTGCACCGGCGCTCTGCTGCTGGCGTTCCAGGATCCCATCATGCACCTGTTCACCTCCGACGAGACGGTGGTGGCCTTCGGGTGCAGCGCCATGCACTACTTCTGCCCCTTCTACTTCCTGCTGGCCATCCTCCACGGCATGGCGGGCGCAGTGCGCGGCACCGGCCGCAGCGTGCCGCCGATGGTGGTGCTGCTCATCTCGCTCTGCCTCTTCCGTGTGGTGTGGATCCAGTTCGTCCTCCCCTTCTTTGCGGGCATCGAGGGCGTGTTCGTCCTCTACCCGGTGTCGTGGGCGCTGGGTGCCGTGCTGATGGCCCTCTACGCATGGAAAGGCAGCTGGATGACTTACGAGCATTCCTGACAGGAACCGGGAACCATTCCATTTTTCCATTCGCCTTTTGGGGACGTCTGTGGTATCCTATAGGTAAAGAAACAGCAAACCCGGTATCTCAGGAGGATCCATGCAGACAACAAAACCCGAAACCGCACAGCAGCGCCCCACCGGCGCACGAATGGCCCTGCTGATGCTTCTTTACTTTATCAAAATCGGCGCGTTCACCTTTGGCAGCGGATGGAGCATCATTGCCCAGATGGAGCGGGAGTTCGTGGACGAGCGCGGCTGGATGACCAGGAGCGATCTGCTGGAGCTCATCGCCGTGGGCAAGAGCCTGCCCGGCATCATGGTGGCGAACATCACTCTGCTCTTCGGCTATCAGATGGCCGGGGTGCTGGGCGGCATCTGCGCGGCCATCGGCCTGTGCATCCCCGCCGTCGTCACCCTTACCATCGTGACGGCCATCTACGACGCCATTAAAGATAACTACTGGGTCTGGTCGGCCCTCAAGGGCGTCCAGTGCGCCGTGGCCCCCATCATCGGCGGCGCGGCCATCTCCCTGGGCAAAGATGCTCTGACCAGCGCGATGCCCATCATCATCTGTGCCGTCGCCTTTGTGCTCTGTTACTTTACGTCCATCAGCAATCTGACGCTGGTGGCGGCCGGTGTGGTCATCGCGCTGGTCTGGATGGGGGTGAGCGAACATGGCCATGTTTGAGACCCTCGTTCAGCTCTTCGCCGCGTTTGCGAAGATCGGCTTCACCAGCTTCGGCGGCACCTCCATGATCCCCCTCATCATGGATGAAATGTCCTCCCACGGCTGGATGACGGACGCCGATCTGACGAACCTCATCGCCATCGCCGAGATGACACCCGGCTCTCTGGGCGTCAATGCCGCCACCTTTGCAGGCACCAAGACCGCCGGGATGCTGGGCGGCGTCTTCGCGGTCCTGGGCGTCCTCAGCCCTACCCTGACGCTGACGCTTCTGGCGGCGGCATTCTTCCAGAAGTTCCGCACCAGCAAGGTCATGAGCTACATCATGAAGATCGTCAAGCCTGTCTGCATCGGCATGGTGCTGGGCGTGCTGGTGGGCCTCTGCCGCCAGACCTGCATCACCGAGGCAGGCGGCATCAGCCTGCCGGGCATCGCCATCGGCATCCTCTGCTTTGTGCTGCTCCAGAAATTCAAGCTCAGTGTGCCGAAGGTCATCGGCATCGCGGCGGTGCTGGGGCTGGTGTGCTTCGGGGTGTTTTAACCAGCTTTCCTTCAGCTCTTAGGCTCTCCCTTTGGGAGAGCTGGCGCATAGCGCCTGAGAGGGCAAGGCCGCTGACAAAAAGACAGTCCGCTTTGGGATAGCATCGCCCTGACAAAGCCTCTGTTTATCGCCATGCTGTGCCACTTTCTCTCCGGGCTTGCCCTCTCCGTCACCTTCGGTGACACCTCTCCCAAAGGGAGAGGCATTTGCTCTACTGAAAGCAAAAGCATCCGCAGCTCCCTCGCCGGGTGTCTGCCGATGCTTTCTTTCTATATTATTCTTATTATTTTACCGCCAGCGGCGACGGCCTTATACTCACTTCTCCGTGGCAGAGCGCCTCGGTGCGGCCCCCTTCCCGCTGCACGATGAGCCGCCCGGCGTCGTCGATGGCCACCGCCTTTGCGGCGTAGCTCTCCGTCCCGGTGCAGACCGTGACCCAGTGGCCCGGCACAAAGCACCGGGCGCGGTACTCGTCCAGACAGTCGAAGGCCGGGCAGAGACCCAGCAGTTCCCGGGCGATGGCCCCGGCCAGTGCCGCCCGGCTCACCGGTGCAGGCCCGCCGGGGTAGAGACTGCCCGCGATGGGCCGCAGCTCCTCGGGCCAGTCCTCCGGGCGGGAGGTCAGGTTCAGGCCGATGCCCACCACCAGCCATTCCAGCTGGCCGCTCTCGATGTCGGCCCCGGCTTCCGTCAGGATACCGCAGACCTTCTTGCCGTTATAATAGAGGTCGTTGACCCACTTGATGCCCAAGTCCAGCCCGCAGAGCCGCTTCACAGCCCGGCAGACGGCCACCGCCGCGCTGACGGTGACGGCCTGTGCCTCGGTCATGGGCAGGCCGGGCCGCAGCACCAGCGAGAGATAAATGCCTTTCCCCGCCGGGCTCTCGAACCGCCGCCCCAGCCGACCCCGGCCCGCCGTCTGCTGACTTGTCAGCACCATCGTGCCGTGGGGCGCACCCTCGAGGGCCAGCGTCTTGGCCGTGCGGTTGGAGCTTTCCAGCTTGTCGTAGAGGTAGATGGGGGCGTCGTACTCTCCCACCGCCTCGGCGCAGAAGGGGTCGCCGCCCGCCAGCCGATAGCCCCGCCGGGGGGCGGCTTCCAGCGCATAGCCCTGAGCCGCCAGTGCGGCTGCAGCCTTATGGACAGCAGCGCGGCTCACACCCAGCTGCTGCGCCAGCTGCTGGCCGGAGATGCATTCGCCCTGGGCGGCGGAGAGCGCCGCCAGAAGTGCCTGTTTTGTGGCAGAGGCCATCGTGTTTTCTCCTTTGTAAGGTTTGATAAGGCCATTCTACCACATTTTCAATATTTTTCCCACGATTTTGCAGGTTTTGGCCCCGCTGGTTCGTATCGATAGACAGAGCGCTTGAAATGCCGGGCAGAAAGGAGGCGGAGAGCAGCCATTGAATGCACTGGAATTTGACAGGCTGGTACAGAAGTACCAGTCCCTCGTCTACACCATCTGCCGTCAGCTGGTGGCAGATGAGGGCTATGCGCAGGATCTGACACAGGAAACTTTTCTCTCTGCATGGCGAAGCATGGACCGCTGTCCTGCCGGATACGAAAAGCAATGGCTGGCCCGCATCGCCTCCAACAAAGCCAAGGATTACTTACGCAGCGCCTGGGCGCGCCGGGTGAACACCCCCGGCGACGATGTGCTTGCACTTGAGGGCGCACCGCCCGGCAGCGAGCCGGAAGCGCAGGTGCTGGAAGCTCTGGGCGAAGAGGAGCTGACGCAGCGCATCCTCGCTCTGCGGGAACCCTACAAGACGCCCTGCCGCCTCATGCTGCTGGAACAGCACACCGCCGCCGAAGCCGCCCGGCTCTGCGGCAGGCCCCAGAAAACAGTGGAGGCGCAGGTCTTCCGGGCAAAAAAGATGCTGGCCGCGCAGCTGAGCGCCGCCGGAAAGGAGGGCTTTTGAGATGGAATTGTTCCGTGAAGACGGCTGTCTGAGCGACGAAGGGCTGCACGCCCTCACCGCCGGGCAGCTGGACGAGCTGGGACGGCTGGAAGCCGCCGAACATCTCGCCTACTGCGACAAATGCACCGACCGTTACACCGCACTTCTGACCGCCGACGCCCTCGCCGGCCCGCCCCGGGATGTCCGCCGTACCGTGATGAGCACCATCTGGGTTCGGCTGATGCAGAGCACCTATGGCCGGGCTGCGGTGGCGGGCGTCGCCGCCGTGCTGGCGCTGACCATGTGGCGTACCGGAGCGCTGACCTTCGTCACCGACCACAGCAGTGACCTGCAGGCTCTCCTGCCCACAGTCCAGGTCACCCTGCCGGAAAAACAGCCCCCGAAGCTTCTGCCCGAAAAGCTGGGCAGGCCCGTGACTTCCCGCCCCGGCGAGAACATCTATACCCGCGTTTCCTCTGTGCTGGAAAGCCTGCTGAACGCGGCAGAAAACATAAAATCATAAAACAAGGAGATCGTTATGCTGAAAAACGGATTTTTGACCTTCTGCTGCGCGTTCATCCCCGGCGCAGGCCAGATGTATCAGGGTTACATGAAGCGGGGCCTCTCCCTCATCCTCACGGCCTGCCTCATCGGGATGGTGAGCTCACTGCTTAACCCGGTGCTGCTTCTGTTGGTGGTGGTGTGGATGTACAGCTTCTTTGACACCTTCAACCTCCGGGCGCAGATCATCGCGGACACCGCGCCGGAGGACGACTACCTCATCCACTTCGACCCCCGCGACAAGCGGCTGGCCCGGGCTCTTCTGGACAGCCACAAGCTGGTGGGCTGGCTGCTCATCGCCTTCGGTGCGCTCATCGCCTACCAGAACCTCATCATGAACATTTTCGGCGACCTCGTCTACCGCTTGGGCCACTCCTCCCCCGTTTTCCGCGCCCTCTATCTCGTCATGGACAGCCTGCCGGATGTGGTGGTCTGTGTGGTCCTCATCGTCTGCGGCGTCTGGCTGGTGAAAGGCCCCCATCCGGCCAAAAAGCCGGATGCTTCCAAGGACGCCCCCGAGGATGCCGATTTCTGCGAGTATCACGCCGACGAGCCGGACAACGCCGCTCTGCTCTCCTCTCCTGTGGTGAATGAAAACGAGGTGACGGATGATGGAACAGAACACGACAAATAAACCCCTGCGTCGGGTGGGTACCCTGACGCTGGGCGTCTGCCTCATCGCGGCGGGCACGCTCTTCCTGCTGGCCCGCTTCCTGCCCGGCCTGCCGTGGCTGGTCATCTGGCAGGTGCTCCCTGCGGCGGGTCTCATCCTGCTGGGGTGCGAGGTACTCTACTACTCGGCCCGGCCCGGCGCATGCCGGTGCGACTTCGGCTCGGTGGTGCTCTGCCTGCTGATGATGGGTGGGTGCTTCGGCGTCTCGACCCTTATGCTGCTGGCCCAGATGCTGGGCCGCGGCTGCACCATCCACCTGTGAACACAAGAAAGCCTGTGCAGCCTCCCGGCCCGGGAGCGTCTGCACAGGCTTTTTCGTTTGAAGAGAGAGGCTTACTGTACGCCGGTCAGCTCAGCCAGCTTGTGGTAGATCTCGGTGTTGTCGAAGACGCCGCGGAACTTCTCCGCGCCGACGCCCAGCGCATAGATGTTGACCATCGCGCCGGTGTGGGCGTAGGTGGTGTGGTCCATGCCGGACTTGTGGTTGATGGTGTGGCAGATGGCCATGCTGAAGGGGATGTAGGTGCCATACAGCTCATAGTCCTGCTGGCTCATCTCCTTCTGGGAGGCAGCGCCGACTTCCAGCGTCCGCTCGTAGGCTTTGCGCAGGTTCTCCACCTCGTAGTCGGTCAGCAGCAGCTTGCCTGCACTGGCAGCATCGGGGTCGGTGGGCAGGGTCAGGCCGAAGTTTGCCTTCACGTCGGCCATGGCGGCCTCGAAGGGAGTCTTGTTGGCGATGTAACCCTTCACATAGGTGGAGTCGAACTTGGCGTAGGACATCTTCTGGTGGGTGAGGTTGGTCAGGAAGGTGTCGTAGTTGGTGGTCTTGTAGCCGATGGCCATGCCGCCCGTCTCGTGGTCGGCGGTGACGAGGATGAGGGTATCGTTGGGGTGGGCGTTGTAGAAGTCCACAGCGGCCTGCACGGCGTTGCTCATCTCCAGCACATCGTGGATGGAAGCGGCGGCATCGTTGGCATGGCAGGCCCAGTCGATCTTGCCGGACTCGGTCATCAGGAAGAAGCCCTTCTTGTTGTCCAGCAGCTCGATGCCCTTCCTGACGTAGTCGGTCAGCTGCCACTCGCCTGCGGCGGCGTCCATGGCGTAGTTCATGGCCTTGCCGTCGGCCAGTGCCTCGGCGATGATGAGGGTCTTGCCTGCACCGGCCTTGAGGGCGGCGGCGTCTGCCTGACGGGTGACGACGTTGTAGCCGTTCTGGGCGGCGATCTCGTGGTTGTTGGGGCCGGTGCCGTCGCCGTTCACCTTCTGGAACTCGCCGCCGGCGAAATACTCGAAGCCGGAGACTGCCAGCTCCTTGCCGATGGCGTAGTAGTTCTTGCGGGTCTTCTGATGTGCATAGAAGGCGGCGGGGGTGGCGTGGTCGATGTTGACGGAGGAGACGACGCCCACCTTGTAGTTCTTCTGGGCGTGGAGCTTCTCGGCGATGGTCTCATAGGGCACATCGCGGGTCCACGGACACATATTGATGACGCCGCTCTCGGTCTTGTGGCCGGTGGCGATGGAAGTGGCAGTGGAAGCGGAGTCGGGGCAGAAAGAAGTGCTGTCGTAGGTGGTCACGCTGCCCACCTCGGGGAACTGGGTGAAGCTCAGCTCGCCCTCGACGACAGCGCCGTTGTTCTCCACCGTACCCTTATAGAATCGGGCGGACTGTATCTGGGCCGTACCCATGCCGTCGCCGATGAAGAGGAAAACATACTTGGGTCTGCCGCCGAACACGCCCAGCAGTCCGTTCTCTTCCTCTGCCGCTTTGGCGGCATTGGGGGCAGCGGCGTTGGCAGCGGCAGGCGCTGCGGCCAGCATACCGGCGGCGGATGCAAAGGCACCGGCCTTCAAAAAGCTGCGGCGGGACATTTTATTCTCTTTCATGCGAAAGTCCTCTCTTTCCATGAGCCTCATGGCTCCTTCTCTCTTTTTCGATTTACCGGGAACGGCCTTATTCTACCGCCGCAGCCGCCCGTCCCGAAACCATGCGGATGCAAAATCGGCGTAAAACCCCGGCGGCGGCTTTGGGCCGTCTGTAAAAAAGAAGACTTCTGCTGCGCAAAAAGCGCCCCTCCGGTAAAACGGAGGGACGCTTTTGTATGTTACAGGTCAATTATGCGTTGAACTTTTCCTCGTTCAGCAGGCCCTCGCTCTTGGCCACGCAGATGCTGGCCACAGCGTCGCCCACCACGTTCAGGGAGGTGACGAGCATCTCGATGGGGCGGTTGATGGCGAGGATGAGGGAGTAGGCCAGCAGGGCGCTGTCATTCACGAAGCCCACGCCGGACAGGATGGTGAAGAGGATGACGGCTCCTGCGCCGGGGGCGGCAGGCGTACCCACCGAGGCCAGCAGAGCCAGCAGAGCGACCACGACCAGCTGGGCCGGGGTGACAGTATAACCGGCACAGCCTGCGATGAAGACGGTGGCCACCACCTGCATGATGGCGGTGCCGTCCATGTTGATGGTCATGCCCAGAGGCAGGACGAAGGAGGCGATGGACTCATCGACGCCGAAATCCTCGGTGCAGACCCTGATGTTCAGGGGGAGAGTGGCTGCGCTGGAAGAGGTGGAGAAGCCGAAGACGGCCACGTTGGCGATCTTCTTAATAAAGGTGATGGGGTTCTGCTTTGCGCCCAGCGCCACCACCAGAGGATAGGCCACCAGCAGGAAGACGAAGAGCAAGACCACCGTGACCACCACATACACCAAAGCGGGCTTGAGGTAATCAATGCCGTAGATGGCAAAGGTGCGGGTCAGCAGCACGAAGACTGCAAAGGGCGCGAAGTTTGTGACGACGAAGTTCAGGAAGACCACCACCACGTCGTTCACCTCGCCCAGCAGGCGGCGGAGGGTGGAAGTACGGCTCTCACCCAGCACATTCATGCTCAGGCCCACAGCCACCGCGAGGAAGACGGAGGAAAGAACAGCGTTGTTGCTGCCGAAAGCCGTGACGATGTTGGAGGGGATGACATTCAGCACCACATTCAGGGGGTTGGAACCGGTGGAGCCGGCGGCTTCCGTCAGTCCCTCGATGTGAGCGTTGAAGAGACCCATGGAATAGGTGGCGTAGCCCACGCATCCGGCCAGTGCCAGCGCCATAAAGGAGCAGAGCAGGAACCAGAAGAGGGTCTTGGCCGAGATGCGGCCCATGGTGCTGATATCGGCAATGCTGCCGATGGCCAGCGCGATGGAGGTGAAGACCATCGGGATGATGACCAGCTGCAGTGCTTTGATGAAGAGCTGGCCGATGATGTAGAAGAGGCCGAGCGCACGTTCCGCGCCCTCTGCGGTGATGTCCTGGAAGAGCAGGTCGTTGATGGTCTGCCAGATGCCGCTGTTGCCGGAAGCCACGAGCTTTTCGCGCAGCATCATAAAGGCAAAGCCTGCCGCCAGACCGCAAACCAGAGACACCGCCATCTTTCTTGCCAGTGCCGCGCCGCTGTTCTTATTTTTTTCCATACGATTTTCCTCACTTTTGTCCATTTCCCAGTGTGTTTCGTTCACATTCGATCTATCCTACCACGGCAAACTGTTGGACGCAAGGGAAAAATCGGCTTTTCAGGCGATTTTTTCGCAAAAGTATGACGCATGAAAATTTGATGTAAAAATTACGTTTTGGATAAAAAGAAACCTCTCCGTCACGCCTACGGCGTGACGGAGAGGTTTGATCTTATGTATTGTCTGCGCCCAGCTCTGCGGCTTCCAGCACCTTGATGCCTTCGGCCTCGAACGCGGCGCGCAGAGTCTCGGCAAAGCCGGGGCGCGGCACCTTGTTCTTGACGCAGAGGGTGATGATGCCATGCAGGCTGGTGCATTCCAGACCGATGGAAGCGCCGTCTGCCGGCACCCAGATCTGGAAGTCCTCGATGTACCGGGTCAGCTCCGGGCTGGACGGGGCGAAGGGGTCGCCCAGATAGCTCACCCAGAAGTCCGCCGGGAAGCCGCTGATGTACTCGCCCATCTGGAAGATGCGCTTTTTGATGCTGAGGCTGGCTTTCTGCTGGTAGACCCGGTAGACCCAGCCCATCTGCTCCGCGATACGGAACAGTTTTCGCTCAGCGGAAAGGTTCTCTTTCAGGTCAGCGTCCACGCCCACGGCCACCTCGGCCAGCGGGGCATCTGCCGTCAGCGGCAGCTTGCGCTGGAAGGATGCCACGCAGTTGTAGAGGGCGTTCGGCGCACCCAGCGCGTCGCGGGCGTCTGTCGAGTAGCTGTAGAGCACCTCGTCCTTGTCCAGATACGCCCGCACCGCCTTACAGAGCAGGGCCGTGAGGGTGCTGAAGGGCTTGACGCCGCAGCGAAGGGCGGCGTCCACAAGTCCGGCCTTTTCCAGCCGGACGCGGCAGCAGGTTGGCGTCTCTTCAAAGGTCTGCACCACGGGGCGCTGCATATCGTTGGCCACCTGACTCTCGGGGTACTTTGCAAGGATGTCCTCGATGTCGTAGGCAGGGTCCGTCTCAAGGGTCTGGCCCTCGAAAGCTGTGCCGTACCGCAGGTTGCAGTAGAACTGCAGCACCATGGTCATGAAGGGTGCTATGCCCCGGCCATCGGCCAGGAAGTGGAACCAGTCGAAGCAGACGACTTTCCCCTCATAGCTCAGGGCAACCGTAAAGCCGTTCTCGTCCGGAAATTCGGGCTTTGCGCTGCCCTGCCGCACCGGGCAGGGGGCGTCCGACGGCTCGAGGTGGAGCAGCTTTTTCTCCCACACCGGCTTCTGGAAATAGTAGGGTGCCTTTGCCCGGGCCGCATCCAGAGCCTGCTGCAAAAGCGCACCGTCCACGGCATCCTTCAGCGTGACCTGATAGCGGCAGTTGACCATGTTTTCGCGGTAATAGTAGACGATGCCCTGAAAAACAGAGCGCTGTTCGGCATCCATTCCTTATTCCCCCGCGTGTGCGGCCAGATAGTCGGCCAGATCGCTGATGGTGACGAAGTTGCGCAGCTCCTTTTCGGGGATGCGCAGGCCGAAAGTCTCCTCCAGGTCGGCGACGACGGTCAGGATCTCCATGGACGACAGGTCCAGATCGTCCATCAGGACGCTGTTCTCGTTGACATCCTCGGGGGAAATTTCTGCAACATCTTCCAGAATTGCAAGGATCTGGGACACGATCTCGGTTCTTTCCATAGTTTGAATCTTCCTTTCGTAGTTCCATTAAAGGCGGCTGCGGCTCTTTTCCAGTATTCCGCAGCCTGCCCGGTTTATTCTTACTTGCGCAGCAGCTTGCCGGTGCCGGTGCGGGGCAGAGGCTCGGTGCTGAACTCCACGGCGCTCATCCGCTTGTAGAGCGGCAGGGTGCGGTTGGTCTCGGTGATGAAGTCGCGGACGGTCTGCTGGTCGGCCTCGCCGCAGTAGATGACGGCACAGATCTTCTTGCCCTTCTCCCTGACGATGCATTCCTTGACGGCCTCGCACTGGGACAGCAGATTTTCCAGTTCTTCGGGGCTGACGTTCTCGCCGTTGTCGAGGATGATGATATTCTTCTTGCGTCCGGTGATGTAATAGAAGCCGTCCTCGTCCACACGGGCCAGGTCTCCGGTGTGGAACCAGCCGTCAGCGTCGAGGACTTCCGCGGTGGCCTCGGGGTCCTTGTAATAGCCCAGCATGACGCAGCCGCCGCGGATGCAGATTTCGCCCGTCTCGTCCAGCTTGTACTCGGCGTGGTCGTCGGGCTTGCCCACGGCGCGGATGTGCTTTTCATCCTGCTCGTAGTTGATGATGCCGTCGCCGCAGGTCTCGGTCATGCCGTACACCTGAGTGATCATCATGCCCTGCTGTGCCAGCTCGGCCAGCATGGCGCCGTCAAACATGGCAGAGGAGCCGCAGGGGTTCCAGATGCCGTTCAGGCGGGCGCGGCGGCCCCGCTTGACGTCTTTGTAGATGGCCTCCATCAGCATGGGAGCCACAGCGATGGCATCGCTGTGCATCAGGCCGAGGTCGCGGTAGAAGTCGCGGATGTCGGCGGAGAGGTTCAGCGCCCAGCCCTTGCAGGCCCAAACGAAGAGGCAGATGAACGTACCCAGATGGAACAGGGGCAGGATGGCGAAGTTGCTCAGGACATCGTTTTTGTCCTCGGGCATATGCTCGTGCTTATAGTTCAGCATGGCGTCGCCGAATTTGACCTGGCACTCCACCGTGGTAAAAAAGTTGCGCTCCGAGAGCATGACGGCCTTGCTGCGGCCGGTGGTGCCGGAAGTGAACATCAGCACCATCAAATCATCATGGCCCACGCAGTCAACAAGCTCTGCAGGCGCGCTGTCCTTGAAGGCGTCCATCGGGCGGAGTTTATCGCCGTAGGCGGCCTCGATGTCGGGGCGGCAGCCATAGTCGATGCCGTCGTTGACGATGAGGGAAGGCTCGACAAGGCCCAGCTCATATTCCAGCTCGGGCCAGGTCTTTTTCTGGTTGATGGTCACGACGACGGCCCCGGCGAGGATCGCGCCGAAGCTGTTGACACCGTACTCATAGCAGTTGCGGCTCATGATGCCGACACGCTTGCCCTTGATGTCGGGGATATTCTCCTTAAAATAAGTAACGGCCCTGCGGATGTCCTGCACATACTGAGCGTAGGTCTTTTCCACCACAGTCTTGCCATCGGCGGCCACATAGCGGAAAGCCACCCGGTCGGGGTACTGCTTCGCCATGACGTCCGTGATGAGCTCATATACAGTATTTATCATTTTTGTCGCTCCTTGCTGTTTTTCTTTCTTGCAGCGAAACGCCGGCAGCTGACATTTTCTGCCTCAACGTAATAATACCTGTTTCGACAGAGAAATGCAACTACGCGGCGTGTCCTTTTTCGCTGTTTTATTGTTTATTTGCGCAGCAGCTTGCCCAGAGCGTTGCGGGGCAGGGGCTCAGCGGTGAACTCCACAGCACTGATGCGCTTATACAGCGGCAGGCTGCGGTTCACCTCGGTGACGAAGGCTCTGACCTCTTCCTGCTTATCCTCAGGGCAGTAGACGACGGCACAAATTTTCTGGCTCTTCTCCTTCACGATGCACTCGGTGATGGCCGGGCAGAGGGCCAGCTTCTTTTCCAGCTCTTCGGGGCTGACGTTCTCGCCGCTGGCGAGGATGATGAGGTTCTTCTTGCGGCCGGTGATGTAATAGAAGCCTTCCTCATCCATCCGGGCCAGGTCGCCGGTGTGGAACCAGCCGTCGGCGTCGATGACCTCTGCCGTGGCCTCGGGGTCCTTGTAGTAGCCCAGCATCACGCAGTCGCCCTTGATGCAGATCTCTCCGGTCTCGTCCAGCTTATACTGAACGTGGTCGTCGGGCTTGCCCACGGCACTCATCTGCTTTTCGACCTGCGTAAAGTTCAGGATGCCGTCGCCGAAGGTCTCGGTCATACCGTAGCACTGGTTGACGACGAAGCCGTTCTGGGCCAGCTCCAGCAGCATCCTGGGGTCGAGGGCAGCGGAAGAGCAACACAGGTCCCACAGGCCGTTCAGACGGCTGACGCGGCCACGCTTCATGTCGTTGTAGATGGTCTCCACCAGCATGGGGGCCGAGGCCATAACGTCGCTGTGCATCAGGCCCAGGTCGCGGTAGAAGTCGCGGATGTCGCCGCAGAGGTTCAGAGCCCATCCGGCAGGCGGGTAGGACATGACGCAGACGAAGCAGGCCATGTGGAAGAGGGGCAGCAGGGTCATATGGCTCAGCGGCAGCTTCTGGCCTGCCGGGAGGCGGTTGGTGATCCAGTTCTCTGCCACCTCCGAATAGGTGTGCAGGCTGGCGCACATATTCCGCTCCGAGAGCATGACGCCCTTGCTGCGGCCGGTGGTGCCGGAGGTGAACATCAGCATCATCAAATCATCGTGGCCCACGCAGTTGGTCAGCTCGCCGGGGGCAGTATCCTTATAGCAGTCCATGGGGCGGAGTTTCGGGCCGTAGGCGGCTTCCAGCTCGGCGCGGCAGCCCCAGGCGGTGGCGGCCGTCCGGGAGAGAGTATGTGGCCG